>SKEG01000171.1_pt1 | contig 76297 bp, 65 predicted proteins | sample 4826631 | NCBI WGS metagenome assembly SKEG01 (sample SAMN11008815, study PRJNA524170) | human gut metagenome | biome: Human fecal sample; material: Feces; isolation source: fecal sample from pouch patient p26, p34, p50 | host: Homo sapiens | place: Israel: Tel-Aviv | collected 2016-11-02
CCAGCGTTCATCCTGAGCCAGGATCAAACTCTCTGATAAAATGTTTGATTCACTCAAGACAACCAACTAGCTTAGTTATCTCTCGTTTTTACTGTTTTTGTTTTATTTAAACCGTTCTTAAAAATGTAAAGAATTTTCGAGAATCGTATGTGTTTCACTGTTTAGTTATCAAGGTTGTCTGTCTTGCGACAGCTTGTTTACTTTATCACGTCTTTTTTTCTTTGTCAAGAACTTTTTCAAGTTTTTTCAAAGTTTTTTGAACTTTTTCATTTTTCCGAAATACCGTTCTGATCTGTGATTGTCGCCTCTGTTCAGACGACTCGTCCACTTTAGCATACTGTTTATAAGTTGTCAAGCATTTTTTTAAATTTCTTTTTCATTTTAGAAACCTGCCAATATTATTTTATATCCGGAAACAACATTTTTGCAGATTTGTTTCGCTTAACACGGTTACCCTGACCGGTGCATCCATGTTTTCTATGTTTTCTATGTTTTCTACTTTTTCCGCAATTCATCCCACTGTAAAAAACAGAGGAATGAATTGCTTACGGTATCCGCCGCTTTGCAGCAGCCACCTCCTGATCCTTTAATATCTGTCAATATGTATCAACATAATCATTCTGCAGTTCCGCCTTCAGTTCATTCTGCACTTCATTCAGGCACTGGAGCAGCAGAGGATTAAAGGTTCCGCATTCACCGTTTTGAATCATCTGAATTGCCTTTTCATGAGAAAATGCTTTTTTATAGCACCGCTCGCTTGTCAGTGCATCGTATACATCTGCCATGGAAACAATCTGCGCACTGATCGGAATCTCATTTTCTTTCAGTCCATCCGGATATCCTCTTCCATCCCAGCGCTCATGGTGCCAGCGTGCAATCTCATATGCTGTGTGCAGCAAAGGTTCTTCTTTATAATTTTCCAGTCTTGCGATCATCTCCGCTCCCTGCATACTGTGGGTCTTCATAATCTCAAACTCTTCATCAGTCAGTCTTCCCGGCTTGTTCAGAATTTTTTCATCAATCGCAATCTTACCGATATCATGAAGAGAAGAAGCCAGTGCAATATCTGTCTGCTCTTCCGAAGTGATGTGATATTGATTTGTGATCGTAAGCAGACGGTTTAACAGCAGTTCTGTGATGATACGGATATGCCGTACATGAGATCCGCTCTCACCATTACGGAACTCTACGATCTGACTGAGCACTCCTACCAGCGTAGCGGTATCATGCTGCTGTTTTTTAATCTGATTGGAAACCATCTTTACCAGTCTCCGCTGCTTTGTATACAGTTTGATCGTATTTGTAACACGCCGATAGACAATCCTTGCATCAAACGGACGGTTGACATAGTCAGAAGCCCCCAGTTCATAGGATTTACGGATAACATCCTCAGAGGCATCACTGGAAATCATGATAACCGGTATATCTTCAATAATATGACTGGTATTCATGGCATGTAAAACTTCAAATCCGTCCATTACAGGCATATTGATATCCAGCAGTACCAGCGCAATATCTCCCTGATTTTCATAAAGTTTGTCCAGCCCCTCCTGTCCGTTCTCCGCTTCCATGATCCGGTAATCTTTTCCCAGAATCTCAGAGAGCAGTTCTCTGTTCAGCTCTGAATCATCTACCAGCAGAATCTGCTGTCTGGTATCTTCCAGAGAACTGTCATGAGGTAAGATATCCGTTCTGACTTCATTGACAACAACTGCATCTTTCATTTCTTTTGCCTGATACATTAATTTATCTGCAATGCTGACCGCAGTTCCCATGGAACTGTCTGTTGTCTTTATCACTCCGCCGGCACTGACGGACAAATACAGTTGAGAATATCCCGGAACGACAGAATCATGCACTCTGTCGCGGATCTGTTCCAATTTGGCTCTCAGGACACCGGAAGGAATTCCCGTAAGGATCAACAAAAATTCATCTCCGCCATAGCGGATCAGCATATCTGTCGGACGGATGCAGGAAAGAATCGCCGAGGCCGCTACCTCCAGAGCCCTGTCGCCGGCCTGATGTCCGTAAGTATCATTATAAATTTTAAAATCATCCAGATCGATCAGGGCAACTCCGGCTGTTCCGCTAAAATTATGTACCACTTCTTCATAATAGCGGCGGTTAAACGTCCCGGTCAACGCATCATGGTAAAGCTTGCTACTATACTTCTTCTCTGTTTCAAGCATAGCTTCCAGTTGCCGGTTTTTCTGCTCCAGTTCCTTTTCGTACTGTTTCAGACGATGCTGCTCCGTACGGTCCAGCACATAATTGACAGCGAGCACTTCCCCTGTTTCCTCGTCCGTAAAGATTGCCATATGATCTTCCGCAAGCATCGGCTCATATTTTGCAGTTCGTGTCCAGTAAGTAACGGATATATGCCGTTCCCCATTGCGGAAACATTCCAGCAGATTCTCGCGGTTCATTACTTTCAGAAACTCATCCCGTCCCTCTTCCGGAATTGTCAGTGCCCACAAATCCACCAGTTCTGTATAGCTCGAATTTTCCGGCATTCCAAGCTGTTCATTCAGATCATAATTCACACCATCCACTATCTGGTGCATGACCCCCGGAACCACATCCTTCGTAAGATTGATGCTGCAATATCCATCTGCAATTGCAAAAACAGCCTGCTCCAGAAACTGATTATTTAAATCAACATGCTTTTTCGTTTTTTTCATCTGTACAACACCTTCCATATATACTATGATATTTCCTGATTCAGTTCATTGTCCTCCACCAGAAGGAATCCTCATACCACCCCACCCGGACAGTTTTTGCATTCGTTTGTTCATTTCCCCATTGTTCCTGACCTCATTTATTTCCTTCCCTGTTTCTCACATCATCAGCCCTCCTGTTCCGGACAGAGCTTTAAACAGTATAAAAGCAGTCTACATTCTACATATATCATAGACCGCTTCTAACAATACAAGTATATATGTCTGTTTATGTGTGTTCTTATACTAACACATCTATCTCGTTTTGTCGAATATTATCATGAATATATAGAAAAATATATAGAAAAAAATCACTGTAAAACAGATATTTTTTTCTGTTTTGCAGTGATTTTCTGATTTTTATACGCCATTTATTTTCAAGCTGCCTGAAGCATCATCTCTCTGTTTCTTCCAATACACAACTGGAGTAGTCCCTGAATGACCTGAAAACACATATTCAGAATAAATCTGATATCCTCTTCCACACATCTGATTTTTTTCAGATACTTTGCATGATTATATTCAATGTAATCCACTAATGTGGAAAATGTGGAGAAATGGATTGCAGGCTCCAGATACTGATGTGCTTCTCCGCGCTGTATACAGGATTTCAGTTCATTTTTTAATACCTTTTCATAATAATTGTGAGCTGCAAGGCTGCCTGTATAAGTCCTGTTATGAGGAAAGGTAAAATAATCTGCCATATAGTGAATGACTTCTCCAAAACGCCGCCAGTACACTCTCTGATTGCCTGTATCCAGCCGGGTTTCCATCAGCTCCCGCATTCTGTCCTTAATCTCATCAAAAGTTCCAAAAAACTCATGTCTCTTTGTCAGAAAAGACGGTTTGATATCCGGAAGGATGCTTCCCAGGCAGAACGCTTTCCGGTGTGACTGCAGGCTTGCTGTGGTCTGCATCTGATCTGCAAGATATCTGGCTAATAAAATATGTGATTTTTTACGCAATTCTATTCCTCTTTCTTTCTTATAGGAAATTCTGTTTCCTGTGCATGAAGAATTTATAACTTTATATGATTCCTTATAACTCCTCAGAACAAATTGTTAACTTCAATCAACAAAATCCACTATAGCAGATTCATGTAAAATATTCAATCAACATTCCGTAAAATCTTTCACAAAATTTCCAGAGTATTTTTGTGGATACTGACAGGACGCAAAAAAGATCCGTCAGCCGCATTTGTCTGCCAGCCAACGGATCCTCGTTGCAGTTTTTAACTTTTATTTTTGCTGTGATAAATTTCCCAGTTGTTCCAGCAGTTCAAAATCGCTCTGTTTTACTTTAAGATTCGTCTCCAGCCTCTCTCCTTCCGGAGTGATAAACGTAATTTCAAACACACAGCCTTCCCGGATTCCTTTTTTGGACACCGCACGGCAGAATGCCGGAAATTTAGGATGATTCTTCTTAAAAGTATTCCATGCACTGGTAAATTTTAACATGTTGCCTATGTTCATCATAATTGTATTGTCCTGATTGTATTTCTATTATTTAATGAGCTCTTTCAGCTGTTCTGCTGTAAGCCCCTTTTCTTTAATCAGTTCCAGAACTTCTTTCAGTTCTTTCTGCTCCTGTTCCTCAGCAGCACGTTTCTGAGCAACTTTTAAATCTTTTAACTGCTGTTTCTTTTCTGATTTTAATCCTTTAATTTCTGCATTAAGTGCAGTGATCTGTTCATCCAGTTCATTGATCCTGTTCTGAATTTCTTCCGGAGTAAGCGTAACCATCCGTTTTCTTCTTGGCATTTTTTTACCTCCTTTATTTCATTCCGGAAAATGTAAGAAATATAAAAATTATTCCTACATTCTCCCTTTCTTTGATTATACCTAAAAAAATGCCTGTTGTATATGTTTTATGTGATTTTTTATTAATTATTCACGGAAACAGGTTTGCTCCGACCGACTGGATTCCGTTCCTGAACTTAATTCTGTCGAAAATATGATCCGCTGCTTCCGCCCTCTTTCATTCCCACTATATAACACAATTCAGAAAGTCTCTCATCTCTCGTCTGGATACACGCTATGTAATCATCAATGATCCTGCGAACTTTATGCGGCAGATTCAGCTTTTCATATCTGCGTTCAAGTTCTGCAAGATCATTATTGTCCTGACATATGTAAGCATCTTTTCTGCTTATGTTTTCTTTGATTTGCGCCATTTTTTCTTCGAGATTTGTTTCCATTGATTTTTCCATAAGTTTACCCATTTCGTCCTCCCTGTTTATTTTTTATTGATTGTTATGTGTGTTGTTTGTTTCGTGTATATTTTAAATTTTTCAGGGGGATTCTGTCAATAAAATTCGAGCGACATCTTCTTGCCTGATTCGACAAGAAAATGCCGCCCGCACCATTTTTTCATCCGTACGCCATTTTTACGCCAAAATTATAAAAAGATACGTGAAATTACGGTAAAATACATGAAATTGAAACTCCCGCAAATCCCCTAAATCTCGCTGAAATCCGGGGTTCCGTAAAGGTCGAACGGAGTGCTCTGGTATACGTAATAATTCAGCCAGTTTGTATAAAGATTGTTTGCATGGGCTCTCCACATCAGGAGTGGTCTGTTTTCCGGGTTATTGTCTTTATAATAGTTCTCTGGAATCTCGATCGGAAGATTTTTGCTTACATCACGTTTATATTCTCCGTCCAGTGTCACACGGTCATATTCCGGATGTCCCATCACAAAAATTTTACGGCCGCCATCTGCCATGGCAAGGAACAGACCGGCTTCTTCTGATTCAGCAAGAACAGTCAGTTCCTTACAGTTGTGGATATCCTCCAGCGGAACTTCCGTATGTCTGGAATGCGGCGCCAGGAACATGTCATCGAATCCTCTGACAAGCGGTATCTTACGGTTCAGTACTTTGTGCCAGAAAAGTCCAAACATTTTTTTGTCCAGTTTGCGTTTCTTTAATCCATAATGATGGTATAATCCTGCCTGAGCAGCCCAGCAGAGATAAATCGTAGAAGTTACATGGGTGTTGGTCCAGTCCATGATCTCTACCAGTTCCTTCCAGTAATCCACTTCTTCAAATTCCATCTGTTCTACAGGTGCTCCTGTGATGATCATTCCATCATACTTGTTATCTTTGAGTTCAGTAAAAGTCTGGTAAAACTTGTTCAGATGACTCATGGAAGTATTTTTTGCTTCATGGCTCTGTACTGCCATAAAGGTTACATCCACCTGAAGTGGTGTATTGGAAAGAGAGCGCAGAAGCTGAAGCTCTGTTTCTTCTTTCAGAGGCATGAGATTCAGAATCAGAATCTGGATCGGACGGATATCCTGATGCGATGCACGGGACTCATCCATCACGAAAATATTTTCTTTTTCAAGGATTTCTTTTACGGGCAGATCACCCTGTATTTTAATTGGCATAGCGTTTCTCCTTTGTCATATTTTTCTTTTACTGTCCTGCAAGTTTCAGAAAATCTTCTTCTGAAAGAATCGGGATTCCAAGTTCCTTTGCCTTCTTATTTTTGGAAGAATTGGAAGTTGTGTCGTTATTGATCAGATAATTTGTCTTTCCTGTGACAGAACCCGTCACCTTGCCACCCAGGGATTCTATAAATTCCTTTGCCTGTGCCCTGTTTGCAAAGTGTTCCACACTTCCTGTGATCACAAAGTTCATATTCTGAAAGATCTGTTCCCCTTTCTTCTCTTCTTTTTTCACAGAAAGGTAACTCATCAGATGATCCAGTTTTTCATTATTGCCTTCCGTCTTAAAATAGTCCACAAGACTTTTGGCGATCACAGGTCCGATCGTATCAATGGAGCTGATCTCTTCTTCATCTGCATGGCGGATTTTCTCAAGATTGTCATCAAAATGACGGCAGATCACTTTCGCATTAGCAAGTCCGATATTGGCAATCCCCAGGCTGTAAATTACTTTTGCAAGTGTGGTTTCTTTTGCCCTTTCCAGGCTTGCCATCAGGTTATCAAAGGATTTCTCACCAAACCCTTCCATCTCCACGATTTCCTCTCTGTGTTTCCCAATCTCAAAAATATCTCCGAAATCATGAATGAACCCTCTGGCAATAAATTTCTCCAGTGTTGCCTCAGAAAGTCCGTCAATATTCATGGCATCTCTGCTTGCAAAAAGGGCAAAAGATTTAATCTTCTTTGCCGCACAGTCAGGATTTGTGCAGTAAAGTGCCTCCACATCATTCACTTTCCTGATCTCTGTCTCATGCCCGCAGGCAGGGCAGGTATCCGGGATCACCAGATTTCCACTCTGTGTAAGATTCTCTGCAATCTGCGGGATGATCATATTCGCCTTATATACTGTGATGGTATCTCCGATTCCCAGCTTCAGTTCTTTTACAATACTGATGTTATGGACACTGGCACGGCTGACTGTGGTGCCCTCCAGTTCCACAGGTTCAAACACAGCTACCGGATTGATCAGACCGGTTCTTGACGGGCTCCACTCAATCTCCTGCAGATGTGTCTCGCGAATCTCATCCGCCCATTTAAACGCAAAAGCATTTCGCGGGAATTTCGCTGTTCTTCCCAGCGATTCTCCGTATGCAATATCATCATAGAGCGCCACCAGGCCATCTGACGGAAAATCATTCTGTGTGATCGCTGTGGAAAAATAATCCATGGCTGTGTCCAGTGTCTCTGCCGTGACTTTCCGATATTCCACAACATCAAATCCCTGCTGCCGCAGCCATTCGAACTGTTCAGCCCTCGAATTATGAAAATCGACATTTTCCGCGCTTACCAGGGCAAAGGCATAAAATCGCACCTTTCTCTCTGCCGTAATTTCATTGTTTAACTGGCGTACGGAACCGCTGCATAAATTTCGCGGATTTTTATATTTCGCATCCACGTCTTCTATGGATTCATTGATCCGTTCGAAATCAGAATAGGTGATGATCGCCTCTCCCCGAAGCACCAGTCTTCCCTGATACGGAAGCTTCAGCGGGATATTTTGAAACACTTTTGCATTATTGGTCACAACTTCTCCCACAACTCCGTTGCCTCTGGTGACTGCCTTGACCAGTTCTCCGTTCTCATAAGTAAGAACGATTGTCAGGCCATCCAGTTTCCAGGAAAGAAGTGTCTCATGGTTTCCGATAAATTCCCGTAACACCTCTCTGTCTTTGGTTTTATCCAGAGACAGCATCGGGGATTCATGTTCTTCTTTCGGTAACTGTTCTACCGCCTCATACCCTACGCGGATGGTGGGACTGTTTGCCAGAACGGTTCCTGTTTCCTTTTCCAGAGCCTGAAGCTCGTCGTACATCTGATCGTATTCCCGGTTGCTTATGATTTCGATGTCTTTCTGATAATAAGCCTTTGCCGCCTCGTCCAGCTTCTGCGCCAGCTCTTTCATTCGCCTGATTGCCACTGTTTCCATGATGCCCTCCTGTTTCTGTTACGGTCTCACTGGTGGAAGTTGAAAGAAGCTCTTTTAACTCCTTCCACTCTTTGTCCGTGATTTCTCTGTATTCTCCTTCTTTGATCCCATCCAGAGTCAGGTTCATGATCCGGATTCGTTTCAGCTTTTGTACTTCATATCCCAGATACTGGCACATTCGCCGGATCTGACGGTTTAATCCCTGAGTCAGTATGATCCGGAAGGTAAAAGTACCTGTTTTTGTTACCCTGCATGGTCTTGTCACAGTATCCAGGATCGGTACACCTTTGCTCATCCGGCGGACAAATTCCTCATCAACCGGTTTATTGACTGTCACAAAGTATTCTTTTTCATGGCGGTTTCCCGCACGCATGATCTTATTGACCAGATCTCCCTCATTGGTCAGCAGAAGAAGTCCCTGGGACTCTTTGTCCAGTCTCCCCACCGGATAGATTCTCAGCGGATAGTCCAGATATTCTGTCACTGTTGTCTCCTGACGCTGTTTTTTCGTACTGCATACGATTCCTCTTGGTTTATTAAAAAGCAGCAAAACTTTTTTTTCATTTTTTACCACAGGAACATGATCCACGCAGATTTCATCTTTCAGGGAAATTTTCTGCCCGCTCACGGCCTTCTCTCCGTTCACGGTAATCCTGCCCTGTTCGATCATCCGGTCTGCTTCTCTTCTTGAACATACTCCTGCATCACTTAGATATTTATTGATTCTTATTTTTTCGTCCATTTTTCTATTATATAATTTTTTACCAATCTTATCAACGGGGAATTTCCTTGTATTTTTTTGTAGTTTATTGTATGATGAAAAAGCATTTTGAGCAATTACAAAGGAGGCATTTTATGTCATCAGACCATTTACCGCGAACCAACCGCTGGCTGATCCTGCTGGCATTTGTTTTCTGCTTTATTCTCGGAGGTCTTTTTACCCGTTCTTCCGCAGGACCGGCTCCTGTAGTCGCAGAACACGAAAATCCAACTCCTGTTCCCTCCGAAATTACAGCAGCGGCAGTCACAGCCACACCGGTTCCGGATTCTTCATCCTCCAAAACAGCTTCCGCGAAATCTTCTTCAAAGAAATCCTCTTCCGGTAAAAAAACTTCCAAAACGCCGGATGGAATCTGGGTTGCCTCCGGCAGCAGCTGGATGTATCTGGTGGACGACAAGGCATTCACCGGATGGCTGACAGATACCGATGGGAAACGTTACTATTTCGACGCTGCCGGAATCATGCAGACAGGATGGACAGATATAGACGGGAAACGCTATTATATGGACCTGGACGGAATCATGCAGACAGGCGACATCCAGATTGACGGTAAAACCTATCATCTCAATGAAGACGGTTCCCTGAAGGGATATAAAACAAAAAAATCTTCTGGTTCCTCATCCAAAGATAAAGTTTCTTCCACAGACCAGAATTCAGATTCTTCAGAAGTTTCCGGTAAAAAAGATTCCGAATCTCCCGAATCTTCCAAAAAAGCAGTTGCCCTCACCTTTGATGACGGACCGAGTTCATTTACCGGAAGGCTTCTGGACTGTCTGGAAGCAAACAATGCAAAAGCAACATTCTTTATGACAGGAACAGAGATTGAAAGTTTTCCGGATGAAGTAAAGCGCATGAATGAGCTTGGATGTGAACTCGGAAATCATACCTACGATCACACAGATCTGACCACTTTGTCAGCGGAGGAGATCAGCGATGAAATTTCCCGGGTGGATCAGCAGCTTGTTACGCTTACCGGCCAGGGTGCTTCTGTGGTACGTCCGCCTTACGGCTCTGTCAATGATACGGTAAGAGCATCCGTTGGCACTCCGATGATCCTCTGGTCCATTGACACTCTTGACTGGAAAACCCAGGATGTACCGTCCATTATCGAGGAAGTCATGAACAATATCGAGGATGGCTCAGTCATCCTTATGCACGATATCTTCAGTACCACTGTAGACGCCGCTGAGATTCTGATTCCTCAGTTGATCGAAGATGGATATGAACTGCTCACTGTTCATGAACTGGCAGAAACCAAAGGAATTGAGCTGACTGGTGGAAATACATACAGCGAATTTCATTAATCAGGCGGATATTCACAATCCGCTTCGCTATTTGGAAAACAAAAACCACGCATTCGGGATCCATGCGTGGTTTTTATTTGTCCGAAATCCATATTCAATTTTATTCAAGCAGATCTCCACGGATATATCCAGTCTCGCCATCATAGTCGATCTGGATCCACTCACCATCAGTGCCCTGCTTCTCTACCTGATCTCCGGCCGAAATCACGCCAAGAATTTCAGCATCCGTGTTCGCCTCTGCGCGAACATTACAATCATCTATCGCAGTCAGCATGGTGCCGTTCTCTGCCTGCGTTGACACACTCGCTTCATCGCCCAGACCATTCAGAAAATCCGCAAGAGAGGAATCCTCTTCCTGAGCCTGATCCAGCTCACCCTGTACCTTAGATACCAGAGCTGTCACATCACTGTCTGATAACTGTGCTTCCATATAAGCAGAAACTTCCGAATTCTGTAAAGCATCATTATCAATCACCCAGTTACCGTCATCATTCTTATACACATAAAACTGTGTCAGTGCCGGTGCCTTTGTGTCAACACCCTGACAGATATAATAGAAACAGGCGTAAACCACATAAGAATCATCTGTCATACCTTTCTTTGTGTAAACATCGCCTACTTCGTACCCTTCGATATAATCCTTTAAATTTGTGACTTTTGACTCATCAGATGGTGTGAAATCGTCTTCCAGAGTCTTCAGCGTTGCAATATCTTTTTCCCCCAGAGCCTGATAATAGCTCTTAATCAGTGCAGTAATCTCTGCATCAGCTGTTTCCATGGGATTGGCGTCTTCTTTCTTCTCGTCAGACTCCCCTTCATTTGTCGGAGAAGAAGGAACATTTCCCTGGTCTTCGGATGTGGTCTTCTGTCCATCGCCGGAATTCCCCTTATTACTTCCGACACAGGCACGGATGCCAAAGAACAAAACTGCCACGATTACCAGAATAGCACCGCCGAGCATGAAATACCGAAGGTTGTCTGATAACCATTCTCTAAAATCATCCAAGTTCTTGTCCTCCTTATGATACAACGCACCGGAACCGTACATACGTCCCAGGCAATACACCTGAAGGGAATCGAACCCCCGCACATGGTACCGGAAACCACTGCTCTATCCACTGAGCTACAGGTGCAAGTAACATAATAACATTGACTTTTTAAAGATGTTTGTCATTATTTATCTCTGATTTTAACACATGCACAAAAAAATGTAAAGTTTTTTTTGGGAATATGCTTAAATGAACAAAACTTATCTATTATTCCAACAGTATACCCAACAAATATTTGAGATTCATTTACTGAAAAAGCAGCAGAGAAGATTTTCTGAAAAATCTCCTCTGCCGCATCGTTTTCCCATCCTCCGGGCAGCAGCCCTTCAGATATCTTTTTCTTTCACTTTTATATCTTCAGATCATCAAATTTCACGCGAATGATCACCAGCGCGATTGCCATGAATGCGATTCCTGCCGGAAGTGCGATCCACGGTGTCTGGACAAATCCTGCCACAATATAAGTCAGGAAAGAGACTACCGCTGCCACCGTCGCATATGGAAGCTGTGTGCTGACATGGTTGACATGTTCACACTGGGCTCCCGCAGAAGCCATGATCGTTGTATCAGAAATCGGAGAACAATGATCGCCACATACTGCGCCTGCCATACATGCAGAAATAGAAATGATCATCAGTTCATGGTTTGTTCCTGAGAATACATCAACCACAATCGGGATCAGGATTCCGAATGTTCCCCACGAAGTACCGGTCGCAAATGCGATCACCGCGCCGATAACGAAAATGATTGCCGGCAGAAGGTTCATCAGACCGCCTGCGGAAGATTTTACGATTCCATATACGAAATCAGAAGCACCCAGACTGTCTGTCATGGCCTTCAGCGTCCACGCAAAGGTAAGGATCAGGATTGCAGGTACCATTGCCTTAAATCCGTCCGGAATACATGCCATACAGTCTTTGAAATTCATAACACGGCGAACCAGATAAAGCACAATTGTAATGACCAGAGCAAAGAAACTTCCCAGCACCAGACCGATAGAAGCATCACTCTGTGAAAAAGCCGTAACAAAATCCGTACCGCTGAAAAATCCGCCTGTATAGATCATGCCAATGACACAGCATATAACCAGACTGATGATCGGAATCAGAAGATCGATCACTTTTCCTCTTGGGTTTATTTTTTCATCATCTGCCGCATTTGCATACGGACGTGCAGGCGTTGTGTAAATATCTCCCTTTAAAGCGTTTGTCTCGTGGATTCCCATAGGGCCAAACTCTACTTTCATAAAGATCATAGCGATCATCATAAAAATAGTGAGTAGCGCATAAAAGTTATACGGAATGGAACGCACAAACAGAGAGATTCCATCCTCACCTTCCACAAATCCGCTGACTGCCGCAGCCCAGGAAGAGATCGGTGCAATGATACATACCGGTGCTGCTGTGGCATCGATCAGATAAGCCAGTTTTGCACGGGATACATTATGTTTGTCAGTGACCGGCCGCATAACGCTTCCGACTGTCAGACAGTTAAAATAATCATCAATAAAGATCAGAACGCCCAGAATAACCGTTGCGATCTCTGCACCTGCTCTGGTTTTAATCCTTTTACCTGCCCAGCGTCCAAAAGCCGCAGATCCGCCGGCACGGTTCATCAGGCAGACCATCGTTCCCAGAATTACCAGGAAGATCAGAATACCCATATTATAAGAATCTGTAAGAACACTGATCATTCCGCCTTCAAAAATGTGAAGAACGGTTCCCTCAAAGCTGAAGTTAGAATAGAACAGTGCACCCACCAGAATTCCCACAAACAGAGAACTGTAAACTTCTTTTGTGATCAGCGCCAGCGCAATGGCTACGATCGGCGGAATCAGTGCCCAGAACGTCCCGTAGAATTTTGTGGACGCTGCCGCTTCTTCCTCCGCAGCAAGTACAGTCAGCGGGCCTGCAAGGATCATCAGCATGATCATGGACAGGGCGACAGAGCATTTTCTTAAATTGACTTTCATAAAAATACCTCCCTCTTTTGTATTCAAATATATAACAAATTCTCTTCACCACCAGAAAGGAAGAACATTACGTAGTAATTTCCTATAAAACAAAAAACCACGAATGTATCATGAAACACACTCGTGGTATCTATTGTAGCTTACGTTAGTTACTTTCGATAGCGCTTCACCCAGGTGACAGTGCGGCACATATTCTGTGACGTCCCAGGAATCCGCCTCCTGGCCTGTCAGATTCCTTCGGCGGTCTCCCCTTTCCTCCGGATGGCTGCCATGCCTTCTTTTCCGGTCTACTGATGAATCCCGCGCCTCTATCATTTATCATATATTCTCTTTTACTTATTCACTCTATCAGTTTTCATTCAAAATATCAATAGGTATTTGAAAAATACTGTAATTATCTATCACAGATATCCTCTGATATCCATATTTTTCCATAATTCCGACAACTTCCGCTTCCCGCTCTGCCGGAATCTGGAAAATCAGGAACTCACATTTTTCTTTTTTCGCACGTTTGGCCACAATCGTATAATCCGGTTCCGGTGCATTTAAATGTTCATACAGTCGTTTTCCATTACGGGAACGCCTGCCCTTTCCGTCACGCCCGAAAGCAAGCTGGATTGAAGGATCATATACTCTGAGGTAAGATGCCATATGATTATCTGCCACAACCAGACTGTTCTGCGAACTTCTCTCCCGGCAGATCACCTCTGCTGCCTGTGCTGCTTCCTCCGGAACTTTCTGACGATTTGCCACCTTCACATAATTTCCGGCCTGCCAGACACTGGTACCGCAAAAAATCACCAGTGTCAGACATAATACTACCGGAATGATCTGAAGTCCTGCATTTCTGATCTTTCCTGCCAGCCCTGTAAAAGCACATGCCATGACCGGAACTGCCGGAAGAAGCCAGATAGCCCTCCAGTAGACCATACTGCCGATACATTTCTGGATCAGAGCGGAAGTCAGCGGGCAGAAAAACAGAAACAGCGTAATTCCCAGATATCCCAGCAGATAACCCGCTTTTTTCCTCTTTCTCTCAAACAGAAGCAGATAAAGGGCCGCCCCCAGGAGAAGATATGGATAGAAACTTCCATCCCAGTATTTATCCCAGCTTGTGAGGGCATTTTCAAAAATTTCTCTCATTCTACTTTCCCTCCGTTAAAGCATCAGATAAACCGTTCCCAGAACCAGGGAGGGAAGCGCATATAAAAAAGTAGCTCCGATACAGTGAATACTTCTCAGCCTCCACAGCGCAAGAAGCGTAAACGCTCCCAGAACGACCGGTGCAAGCATAATCCCCATCGAGGAAACATGGCAGGCTGCCATACTTGTCAGAAATACCAGTACCCGCGAATATCCCGGTTTTTTTTTCAGCATGATCTCAAATCCCAGATACATCAGAAACGGAAGGATCAAAGATGCCAGAATCGCTTTTCCCTGCCAGATACGCACAAGCTGAAAGTTCCCGGCAGTATAGACAGAAAAACCGGAAAACCAGATCAGCACAGCACAGAAAAGCAGAAAAATCCCCTGTTCTCTTTTCTTCTCCGGAAACCACATTTTTCCAAACTGATGATATACCAGATATGCTGCCGTAAAAAAGGCCACCGGATAAACCGTGTGCGCCATCACTGCCGGATGAAGCCCGCCGCAAAGCCGGCTCAGAACTGCCAGCAGGATGGGAAACGGTGATAATACATATCGTTTCGGCAGGATTTTATATTCCACTCCGGAATAAGGATTGAACTGAAATACAGAGTCTGTCTGTACGGACGTTGTGGCAGTTGCCACATAAAAAGAATCATCTGCATCCATATGTGCATAAACTACCGCGATCAGAATCTGCACCAGGATCGCAGTTGCTGCGATCCACATCCAGAACGATACCTGCGGCAGCTCTCTCCTGATCCGGCGGATATGGGCTTTTGCATCTTTCCGAAGTTCCCACAGTCCGTAAACGGCAGCTGCTCCCATGATCACTGCAAACACTGTTGTGACAAAATGCAGAGACAGTTTCCTGTATATCGCAGGCAGGATCAGAATCTCTGCCAGAGCAAACATAAATATGATTCCCGCCAGGAAACTTTCTCCAAATGTATAGTCTTTCTTTCTTTTTACCCAGATAACTCCGGAAACAGCAGGTACCAATCCCATCCAGATTCCTGCCAGCACGAGTTTTATCAAAATCTGCATTCTACTGCTCCGCTTTATTTTTCAGGATTCCCATGGCAATCTTCTCCGGTGTCATTGGAAGTTCTGTCAGGCGCACACCTGTTGCATTATAAATCGCCTCTGCCAGAGCCGGACACGGGGTATCGATCACAAGCTCTCCGATCGATTTGGCACCAAACGGGCCTGTCTTTTCATAGCTGCTCTCAAACGCTACACGGATGTTTCCGATATCCTGTCTGGTCGGGATCTTATACTGCATAAAGGAGTTGTTACGGATCTTTCCTTTGTCTGTGTACTGCACATCCTCAAAGAGCGCCATACCGATTCCCTGCGCAATACCGCCCTCTGTCTGTACACGGGCAAGGTTCGGGTTGATCGGTGTACCACAGTCAACAGCTGCCACATAATCCAGCACATCGACGTTTCCGGTTTCCATATCCACTTCCACTTCTGCCATACCGACCATGAACGGCGGCGGTGAAAGCGGTGAGGAATGCTGTTTAACAGACTGAAGTTCCATATTGTTAAAGAAGGTACTCTTCAATGCAATATCCTGCAAAGATACTTTTTTCTCTGCATCCTCTGAACTGTTAAATGTTACCTCTCCACTGTCAAAGCTGTTTTCTGTAACTCTGCCTGAGTCTGCTGATGTAGTTTTATCTTCTGATGTTTCGCTGGCAGAACTGCTGCTATCTGCGCCAGTTGTCTCATCCATATCAAGTGTCTCATCATAGAATACATAAGAACCATCGAAGTCGACTTTCTTCTCATCAACTTCCATCATCTCTGCACCAAGTTTACAGATCTTTTTCTTCAGATCCTCACATGCCTTCATGACTGCCACGCCTGTTGTATAGGTGGTTGATGAGGCATAGGAACCTGAATCATATGGTGAAATATCCGTATCCACACTGAATACTACGATATTATCCATCGGCGTATTCAGGCAGTCTGCAGCGATCTGTGCCATGATCGTATCACAGCCGGTACCCATATCTGTACATCCAAGTGCGAGCGTGTAGGAACCATCCTCATTCAGCTTGATATCCGCACCGCCGACATCGACTCCTGCAATGGAAGATCCCTGCATTGCCATGGCAACACCGACACCTCGGACTTTCCCATTTCCCATATCACGGCGTGGATATTTGGAATCCCAGTCCATCATTTCCTTTGCCTTCGCCATACATCGGTCCATGGAACAGCTCTGTGCGAACGGTACATCAGGATATCCCGGAAGCGGGCCGCCTTCTATAGGCATATTCAATTCCTTAATCTTTACAGGATCCATTCCCATCTGGTGAGCCAGCTCATTTACCGCAGATTCCACGGCAAAAATACCCTGTGTGGCACCATATCCACGATAGGCACCTGCTGCCTGCATATTGGTATATACCACATCAAAGGAAAATCTGTAAGCTTCCGTATGTCTGTAAAGACCGATAGATTTGTGTCCGCTCAGGCCTACGGTTGTGGAACTGTGTTCACCATAGGCACCGGTATTGGATAATGTATGCACATCAATCGCTCTGATGATACCATTCTCATCTGCACCTGCACGTACCGTAATCTCCATCTCATGGCGCGGAGAAGAACAGATCATGGATTCATATCTGGAAAAAATCATCTTGGACGGACGTCCGGTTTTCCAGGTAACAATCGCCGGATAAATCTCACTGACAGAAGTCTGTTTCGCACCAAAGCCACCGCCAATCCTCGGTTTGATCACACGGACTTTGGAAGCCGGAATATCCAGTGCTCTTCCCACGATTCTTCTCACATGGAAAGGAATCTGCGTGGAAGACAGCACGACCAGTCTGCCAAAATGATCCATGTAACAGGCTGTACGGAACGTTTCCATCATAGTCTGCTGATTTGCCTTTGTGTGATAAGTACGCTCTACCGTGTATTTACATTCTGACAGAACTTTATCCACATCTCCCTGCTCTTCCATGGCAGTGGCGCATAAATTTCTCTTATTATCTCCACCCAGCGGAATCTTCAGTTTCCAGTCCTCCTCCGGATGAACCAGGATCGGATTGTCTTTCGCCTTATGAATATCCAGAATCGGTGTTTCCACACGATAATCCACACGGATTCTCTTTAACGCCTTATCTACCGCTTCTTCTGTCTCACCTGCCACGATAGCAACCGCATCACCCACAAAGCGTACATGACGGTCAAGGATCAGTCTGTCATCCGGACTCATTTCCGGTGCAGTCTGACCGGCAAGTGTAAAACGTTTCTTCGGAACGTCCTTATAAGTAAGGATACATACAATGCCTGCAACTTTCTCCGCTGTACCGGTCTTGATATCTTCTACCCAGGCATTTGCGTGAGGGCTTCTCAGGACTTTTACGATCAGGCAGTCCTTCGGTGCCAGGTCATCTGTATAGACCGGCTTACCTGTTACCAGTGACATTGCATCTGTTTTTCGTACAGGTTGATTTACATATTTCATCTTATTATGCTTCCTCCTGTGCTTTTTTATATTTCAGAAATTTCAGGATACTTGCAGTCTGAGAAACAAATCCGGAACATCTGCAGAGGTTTCCTGCCAGATACTCTTTGATCTGCTCTTCTGTCGGTTCTTTGATCTCACTGAGCATGGCAAACACATTCATGATAAATCCCGGATTACAGAAACCACACTGTTCTGCACCTTCATTCGCCAGAAAACTTCCGAACTCCTGCGCCTCTCTCTGCATTCCTTCCAGCGTTACGATCTTTTTTCCTTCAATGCGTGCTGCAAGGGTGCTGCAGGAAAGAACCGGGCGTCCGTCCATCAGAACAGTGCACAGACCGCAGTTGGCAGTCTCACAGCCTCTTTTTACACTGAAACATCCCTGTTCTCTTAAAAAATCGATCAGCAGGGTATCCGGCTGGATTTCCGCATGACGGTTTACGCCGTTAAGCCAGAAATTAATATTCATTCTTCATTCCTCCTACTGCTTCCCAGGCTCTTCTTGTCAGTACTTTTACAAGAAGAGTTCTGTATTCTTTTGATCCACGCATATTACCGGAAGTCGGAACCGTCTCGGCTGCATATTCGGCAAATGCTTCGATCGCCTCTGCTTTCTGCTTCTTTGTCATGTGTCTGAAGTTCTTGAGAATCTGCTTCTCATCTTTCACGACCATGGCACGGGCAGGTCTGGCACCAATCACTGTTCTCGCTTCCTCTCCGATCACTGACGCTGTGCAGGTCAGTACCGGGAAATCCGTTTTCGTGTTTCGCTGGCTTAAATAGCAGGTAAGAAGCGGTTCCTTGCGCACAATAATGTTTACAAGAATGTCGTTATCCTTCTTCATGTTTACAAATTCAGTCAGTGGAATGCGGCCTGCATCATACAGTTCCACCCATGTATCCATTCCCAGAAACATGGTCAGAACATCTGAGAAACCATATCTTCCATAAATGCTTCCTCCCACAGTGGCACAGTTTCGGAACTGTACGCCCACAATGTGGCAAAGGCTATCTTTCATAGCTCCATGTGTGTAGGTGTTCAGAGCCTCGTTCGTCTCCAGATCATGAAGTGGTGTCATACATCCAATCACAAATTCATCATCGTTCTCAATGATCGTATCCAGTCCCAGACCGGAAAGATCAATTGCTGTAGACACGGCTCTGTTGCCCATTTTCATCCAGACCATTCCGCCAAGAACACAGGCTGTTTTCTTCTGGTTCAGCTCATACGCTTCCGCCAGACTTTTTACCTTTACATAGCTTTTGATTTTCAGCATTATGTATCGTATCCCTTTCTTCCATACTTTACTTTAACTTTTTTATCATATTCGTCGTTTTTGCTGCTGTTCTCTTTTATACAGCAGCACTTCCACAGATCTTTGTATGATCCGTATCCGGTAAACTTCTGTCTGTTTCCGCCAGACAGCCAATTAAGTATAATAACATAACTTAAAGCAAAAATCTATAAATATCGTCAATCTTATAAATAAATTTTCCGATATAATTTTATCATAAGACAAATCTCGATGTCTATTGATAAAAATATCCAAAATATGACAGGAAAATCAGCAGGAATTACACAATCATCTGGGAATCTGTGCGGATAACCGGCAATCATCTTCTTCTGCTGTTCCTTCCTCAGGATATCTGTGGTATTATTTTTCCATCATCCCATCATTTTGTATACCATATATAAATATATCTGTATTATTTTTGTTTTTTTATGTATTTTTCTGGTATTTTTCTGACATTAGTGTTATAATGTTAACAAATAAAAAACATATGTTACTGTAAACAGATCAGCAGTAACAGGGAGATCACAAAGGGGGTTTTGATTATGAGTAAACGTGTAATCACCATAAACAGGATGCTCGGCAGTAACGGTCGTCTGATCGGCAGGACTCTTGCAGAGGAACTTGGATTTGCTTTTTATGACAAAGAGCTGATCGATATCGCAGCTCAGAAAGAGAATATTCCTTTTGATTTACTTGCTAAAGTTGATGAAAAAAGAGGCAGCCAGTGGCGTTTCCCGATCGACCATGAACTTCAGATGGACAGCGATTTTCACTTTGTTCCCATGAATGATGTTCTCTTCGATCTTCAACGCAAGATCATTCTGGAAGCCGCAGACAAAGGAGACTGCGTAATTGTCGGACGTTGTGCAAACCATATTCTTCAGGATAAATGTCTCAGCGTATTTATCCATGCACCATATGAGTATCGTGTACAGACGATCATGGAACGCACCGGCCGTGAAGAAAAAAGTGCCCAGAAACTGGTGAAAAAAGTAGACAAAGAACGTCGCACCTACTACGAATATTTCACAGACCGGAAATGGGCTGATCTTTCCCAGTATCATCTGGCATTCGACAGCAGCAAATTTGATCAGGATACCATTGTGAAAATGATCAAGCTGGGACTGGGTGTATAAAAATAATCAGGGAATGTAAATTCGGCTATAATACAAAAACAGGTTCCTCTCCGGGAGCCTGTTTTTATTGCAAAAAATAACACTTATTTTTTATTTCCGTTTCAAAATCTCTGATTATCTTTTATTTTTACCAGTTTTATCATCATATTTAAGCAATAACACATACCAGGCACTTCTCAGGCGCAGGAATCGGACACCATAGATACTTCATTACGCTTATTTCTTTTCTTCCTGTTCAGAAATATATTGTCTGAGAAAATCGTAAATCTGATTTTCAGTAGGCGGACATCCGTTTATATTATGTTCAAACTTACAGGTACAGGCACCAACGCCAAGTTTCCCTGTTTTACCACGGTATCCCTGACCAATGCAGATTTTTGTATCCAGTTTTTCAAATAAACCGTCATTTTTCAGCATTTCCAATGCCGGAATCAAGTAGCCATAACATGCGCTGCATGACTCCACTTCCTCCACAGCATCCTGAAGTTCCACAACCTTTCTGGACTTCGGCAGTTCTTTTCTGGCTGTTTCTTCGCAGTAAATGATCCGGGCATTCTCCAGATTTGCACTGCCAACTCCCAGTGCTTCTGCAAGTCCGATATACGGAACTTCTTTTGTATCATAGTGCATAACCTGACAGACATAAGAATCCATCAACACAGGATCCATTCCGGCCAGAACCCGGTTCATCACAACCGGATTTCCGCCATCCTCAAAATCCAGATCCCCACAGATGTTATCGACCACAATGAAGTCCTGATGAATCCCTGCATTCAGATGCGCGATCGGCTTATGCAGGCCCATCGCATGGAATCTTCGTTTCTCAGTATTCGGGATCAGACCTTTCATATTTTTTAATGCACAGGTAATCTTTGTCTGGCAGTGTCCCTTTAACACAGGAACATTGATCAGAAAATCCACATCCGTTACACGTTTACAGATGTTTAACTGTACGCCCCGGCAGTCTCTCGCGATTCCTTTCTCCTTCTGCATATCCCAGAAAGGCACCTGATATTTTTCCGAAAGGTCCCGATATCCACATACCTCATACGCCTCTGCTGTTTTATCGCCCACCCAGGAACCTTCCAGCATGGCAATTTTATGATATCCCCGTTCCTGCAGATATTCAATAATCCCTGCAACAACCTCCGGATGTGTAGTAGCTCCCCAGGAAGCCTCGGATGGTGACACCAGATTCGGCTTGATTCCAATCTGCATATCCATATCCGAAATCTGAACCGCCAGATCACACGCTTCCAGAAGTTCTTTTGTCATTTCTTTATACTGTGTACCACTTTTTATATAAATTTCGTTTTTATTCATAAATCCATCCTTATACCAGCAAGCTTCATAATAGATATACTATCACGAAATCTTTTTAACGTAAAGGAATTTAACTGCGTCGGACTGTGAATTAAAAACTTTATCCTCACACGACTGAAGGCGCGTGCTTCCAGACGCTTTAGGCGTCAGACTAAATATCGGCGGATACGCCTGTAACTTAGGTCAGCGCAGTTATGCGCATTTTTCCATGCCAGATATATGCAGATTCCTCATCCCAAAAGCCAGTCGATGACATTCACAACTTTTATGCCATCGTAATTTCCGAGTGAAAAACGATCCAGTGTTAGGACAATCTTTTCATAATTATCCTGAATGCTCCGCAGCGGTCTCATCTCTCTCTCAAAGGTTTCTTCCGCCGTCATATCAGCAGTTACCTGATAATAGGTAAGCACACCTTCCTTCTGTGACACAAAGTCGACCCCAGTAGAACCATATTTTCCGATGTTGACTTTGCCGCCCCTTCGTGAAAGTTCAAGATACACAATGTTCTCAATGGTAAATCCAAGATCATATCGTTTTCTCGGAAGAATGTGGTTTCTGATTCCCATATCTACCATGTAAAACTTATTGTTGACCTTTAAGAACTGCTTCCCCACAATGTCAAATCGCTCCACAGGATAAAAAATAAAAGACTCTGTCAGGGCTTCCACATAATCGCTGACTGTGTTTTGGGATACTTTTCTACCCGCTGAGGTCAGATAGTCGGTTATACTTTTCATTGACACCGGGCTGCCGATAACGCTTGCCAGATACCTGGCAATTGTCTTTAGTAAGGCAATGTCTGTGATTTTTCGTTTTCCACCTTCTTTTTTCCTTCTTGCCTGCCGCTGCTCGATATCTTTTACAATAACAGTATTGTAGATTCCCTCTAAATACTGATCTATTTTTTCATCCGTGCGGTTCATTACTGCCACATACGGAATTCCACCAGTTTTCATAAACTCTGCAAAAGCTTCCTCTTTTGCCATACCTGTCACCACCATATACTCACGGAAAGAAAGCGGCAGCATCTTGATCTCTGTGTACCTTCCTGACAAAAGCGTTGCAAGCTCACTGTATCATTTGATTCACTGAAAGCATAATATTCAGGAACATGTCGTTCTTTTCGATTGTAATATAATCTGTTTACTCCGACAAGTTTTTTCCATAAAAATACCCGCCGTGACAGATCTGCTCTCTGTCTTTGGCGGGTATTTTATCAGTCGTTTAGTTCATTCTCCATCTGTGCTCTTGCTTTCCGGGCAATCCCTGAGTTGCTGTTCATGATGCTGGCTCTGGTGATCATACCGTTGCCATATTTGCTCCGGATCGCATCCATGGCTGCATCCAGTTTCTGGTGCCGTTCTTTGTCCGTGGTATCTTCAAACAATGACAACTGCTCAAACCCGTCTTCTGTAAGGTTGGCCAATGCTACTCCGATCAGTCGCAGCGGCTGCCCTTTCCAGAATTCTGCAAATAATTTCTTTGCATTTCTGTAAATCTCGTCTGTCAGATCTGTGGGATTTTCGAGTTTCGTCTGATGAGAACGGTTCCTGAAATCCAGAGTACGGAAAGTTACGGAAATGCAGGTACATTTCTTTTTCTTTCGCCGCATTCTCGTTGCAAGTACATCACATTGTTCCAGTAATACAGGCAGTATCTGTTCCATGGAAACGATATCATCGTTAAAAGTAGTTTCCACACTGAATCCCTTTGCTTCTTCCGGCTGAGCACGGACAGGGGAATCGTCAAGCCCTCTGGCATATCTGTATAACTGATGGCCTGCTTTTTCGCCCAGCAGTGCCTGAATTCTTTCTTCCCGTTCATGAGCCAGATCTCCGATAGTTCTGATTCCTGCCTCTGTCAATTTCTTTTCTGATACTTTTCCCAGAAACAACAGTTCTCTTACAGGAAGCGGCCACATCTTTACCGGAATTTCATCTGGAAATAACGTATGCACTTTATTCGGTTTTTCAAAGTCAGAGGCCATTTTTGCCAGCAGTTTATTTGTGGAGATTCCTACATTTACAGTAAAACCAAGTTCATCGTATATCTTGTCTTTGATCTCATGTGCTGTCGCAACAGGATCCGGATAGATCAGCGATGTCCCTGTCATATCCAGAAAAACTTCATCGATGGAAAAAGATTCCATTACCGGTGCATAAGAAGCACAGATTTTCTTAAATGCCCTGGAACACTGGTCAAAAAGTGCAAAATCACCTGGCACGACGGTCAGGTTCGGACATTTTCTCAGAGCCATTGCCATGGGTTCTCCCGTCTGTATACCGTATTTCTTTGCAGGGATTGATTTCGCAACCACAATACCTGTACGCTTCTTCGGATCACCGCCAATACAGGCCGGAATCTCCCGCAGATCCGGCAGTCCCTGCTTTACTCTTCTTGCTGCCTCCCAGGAAAGAAAGGCACTGTTTACATCTATATGAAAGATCAGGCGTTCCATACGTTCCACACTCCTTTTCCTCTTGTTGAATTGATTTCGAAAAAACAGCTGCTTCTTTTAACTTTCTTACTTTTTACAGTTTATCATTTTTTTACCGGACTTTCCATCTTTTTCGCAAGGCAAAAACAGAGAGAACCGTGTCTGACGATTCTCTCTGCTTTCACGCAACCAAACGTGCTACCGGTTTTCCCAGTAGCTTCTTCCATACTTTTACAATATTTCCTACTGCCAGCGCATTGATCAGTGTGCCTTCTCTAACACCATTCAGCTTATGGAAAGCAGGATTGCCTCCATGATCAGAAACAGCATATTAAACAGGAATGTAAAAGTTCCCATGGAGGTTCCAGTGATCAGGCTGATCACAAACGGAAGTCCTGAAACAGGCGATGTTTAAAGTTCTGCTGTGTTTCCTCTGATGCTGTCCCCTGTCTGGAATATGGAAAACAGACCAGACAGATATAAACAATTATCAGGAATAAGATGATAATTGATTTCTCTGGTTTTCTGATTTTATTTCTGTTCCTCTCTGTCATATTACTCCGCTTTTACTGCCCAGCGCATTTTGGTGGAGCGGGCTCTTCCGTTCTGTGCACATTCCTGAGCAGACGGACGGATCACATCTTTTGCATAGTCAGAATAAATTCCTGCTTTATATCCTTCTTTGAGGGCTTTCTTTACAAGCTTGTCCTCACCGGAATGGAAGGTAAGGATTGCCACACGTCCGCCCGGTCGCAGGGCATCCGGCAATTTTTCCATAAATTCATATAATACTTCAAATTCACGGTTTACATCAATACGAAGAGCCTGGAATGTTCTCTGACAGGTTTTCTTAATCGTGTCTTTCTTTTCTTTTTCCGGCAGAAAATCCAGAGTTTTCTCTATGACCTGACGCAGTTTCGTCGTTGTATCAATACGATTTCCCCTGCGGATCTCATCAGTAATAGCTTTGGCAAGTTCTTCGCAGTATGGCTCATCAGAATTCTCGTAGAGCATTCCGGCAAGTTCATCTCTGGATATGGTATCCAGTCTCTCTGCTGCACTGATGCCCGCTTCCTGATTCAGTCGAAGATCCAGAGGCCCATCTGTTTTGAATGAAAAGCCTCTCTTAGGGTTGTCGATCTGCATGGAAGAAACGCCGAGGTCTGCAAGGATAAAATCAAATCCTCCTACTTCCTTTGCAATTTCATCAATGGTGCAAAAGTTCTGAAGCTTCACTGTCAGCATATCTTCACCAAATCCCTGCTCTGCCAGACGTTTCTTCGTCTTTGCAGATTCCTCAGGGTCTACGTCTGTGGCATAGATATGACCCTTGCCATTCAGACACTGCAGCATTGCCTTTGTATGCCCGCCATAGCCCAGTGTGGCATCAAATCCGGTTTCTCCCGGCTGAATATTAAGAAAATCAATAATTTCCTTTACCATAATGGAAATATGCATTCCTGCCGGAGTATTGCCTTTCTGTATTACATGCTCAATCGTGTCTTTATATTTCTCAGGCTGAAGTTCCTTGTATTTCTCTTCAAATTTCTTCGGGTATTTTCCTTTATAACGAACACGTCTTTTATGTGGGGTCTGATTTTGATTTTCCATAAGTTTCTCCTTTTTGTATTATACGAAAATTGTATCATATCTCATGACAATCGTCCAACAAAATGATAACATCCTTTTATTTTCCTTACAATTACTCCTTTTTCTTCCATAAAAAAACTCCGGAGCACATCCCCGGAGTTTTTCACACTGCTTTCACAATTGAGTTTTTTAATTTTTTACAGTTTACTGATAATCTGTCTCTTATATTCCAGAAATGCATCTGACAATGCAAAGTCTTCTGCCCTTGGTTTCTTTTCCTTAATGACGATCTCATCGCGGATTTCTCCCGGTGCACCGTTCAGAATATAGATTCTGTCTGATAAAAGGATTGCTTCATCAATATCATGGGTAATAAACAACGTAGAAAGATCAATATGCTGCATGATATCCAGATACCATTTGTGAATGCTTGTCTTTGTCAGCGTATCAAGCGCACTGAACGGTTCATCCAGAAGCGCAACACCGTCTGAGGACAGATAAGTACGAAGCAGGGCTGCTCTCTGGCGCATACCGCCGGAAAGCTGGCTTGGATATTGGTACTGGGTTCCTTCCAGGCCAAACTCTGCAAATAACGGATCTGCCTTTTCTCTTGCCTGGGTTTTTTTCACACCTTTAAGCACCAGTGGCAGAGATACATTGTCGATCACTTTTTTATGCGGAAGGAGAAGATCCTTCTGAAGCATATAGCTGATACTTCCCGGTGTGGAAGTGACATCGTTATCTCTCAGATATACTTTTCCATTATCAGGAGTTACCAGTCCGGACAGGATATGAAACAATGTTGTCTTACCGGAGCCGCTGACTCCAAGCAAAGACACAAGTTCTCCCTGATCCAGATGGATACTGATATCCTGAAGCACATGCTTCTCTCCGTATGATTTTGAAATATGTTCTGCTCTTAATAATGCCATCTTATCCACTACTTCTCCCTGCCGCTTATTTTATCCTGTTTCGTTCTTCTTTTCCTACTGTGGCAGATAGTCATTGCTGAATCCGACATCTGTCAGATCTTTGTCACAGAGTTTGTTTTCGTACAGCCATTTGTAGAATGCATTCCATCTTTCCGGATCGATCACACCCCAGTTGTCTGCATCGTCGATATATTTTGCAGATAAGAATTCCTGGCTCTTCTTTACCAGATCTTCTGCACCTTTTAAGGAACCGGTATTGTCACCGTCGATGAGCATCTGTGCTGCTTCATCCGGATTCTCTGCTGCAAACTCATATCCTTTTGCAGTTGCTTCCATAAATGCCTTCGCCTGATCCGGATTGGATTCCAGATAATCATTGTTTGCAATGATCACAGGTGTATAATAGTCAAATACAGGGTTGATATCAGAGAATGCAAAGTAATCGCAGTCAACGCCCTCTACCTCAGCGTTCACACCGCCCCATCCTTCAAATACCCAGATGGCATCTGTCTGATGTGCTGCCAGTGCTGCCGGCTCATCTGTGATATCATTCGGGATCAGAGTTACTTTATCAAAATCTCCGCCGTCACTGTTTACAACATTCTCAATCATGGCAAGTTCAATCGGTGATTCCCAGGTAGAATAGGTTTTATCCGTCAGTCCTGCCGGTCTGTCGATTCCCTCTCCTGCTCTGGAAAGGATTCCTGATGTATTGTGCTGGATCACGGCTGCAACTGCTGTGATTCCCAGAGGCTCGTCCAGTGCCAGGGAAGCTGCCATGGTATCCTGCGCCTCAATCGCAAACTGTGCCTGTCCGGAAGCACACATTAAAGCTGCACCGTCTTCCGGCGGCTGAACGATTTCCACATCCAGACCTGCCTCTTCATAATATCCGTTTGCAAGAGCTGCATAAAGTCCTGTATGGTTGGTGTTCGGTGTCCAGTCAAGACAGAATGTAACCTTTTCCAGATCTTTGTCTGCTGCGGATACTCCGACCGCAGACACACTCATTACAGATGTCGCTGCCAAAACAACTGCTACCGCAGATGCCATATATTTCTGATTCATCTTTTTCATAAATTCAGGTTCCTCTTTCTTTTCAATAATTTTTTACTTCTTCGTATCATGTCCCACATTCAGCCATGGCATAGCGAAATGACGGATCACATTGACTGCCAGAAGCAGAAGCAGGCTGATCACAACAATAAAAATGATCACTGCAAACATTTTGTCGAAAGCGTATGCTTTCTTCACTCGTGTCATATACACACCAAGTCCGTTAAATCCGCCCAGCCATTCAGACACCACTGCTCCTACCACTGCGTAAGAAGCAGAAATCTTCAGTCCTGAGAAAAACTGCGGCAGTGCAAACGGAAATTTTACATGAAAGAATATCTGCAGACGGTTTGCACCCATTGCCTGTAAAAGGCGGATCGCATCCTGATCTACACTTTTATAACCATCCAGCAGACCAATGGTGATCGGGAAAAAGGTCGTGATCACTACCAGCGTGATCTTCGGTGCCATTCCAAATCCCATCCACAATACCAGGATCGGCGCAATGGCAATGGTCGGAATTGTCTGGGTAATAATCATGATCGGATAAAATGCCTGATCCATGATACGGAATCTGTCCATCATGGTCGCAAAGGCAAATGCCAGTGCGATACCGATCAGCAGACCGTAAAAAGATTCCAGCAGCGTAAATTTCGCATGAAACAAAATGGTAGGCATATCTCCGACCAGTGCCTTTACCACATCTACCGGTGACGGCAGCATATAGGATGGTACAACATGAAACACACATGCCAGTTCCCAGCAGATCAGGATAACGGCAATGGCAACGACCGGCGGGATCTTACAAAATCTTCTTTTTTTACTTAAAAAGTAAAGTTTTAGTTGCTGTTCACTCCGTTCTCAGTAACAAGTTTTAATTGAATGTCACGGCCGGAAATGGTATACTGTTTACAGTGAAGCGGATATTCTGATGTATCTGCAAAAACGGTCCCACTATCAGAAAATACATAAAAACTCTGGAGAAAACGAATGTTAGGAAAGACACATATGGCTGTAGGTACTGCTGCCGGTTTACTCATCATGCAGCCACAAAATATCACAGAACTGATCCTTGGCACCGGAGCTGCCATGATCGGCTCTGTGATCAGTGATATTGATATCGGAACTTCCGATTCTCACAAGGAGGCAGACAAAATCATCGGATTTACGGTTTTTACAGTGATCGCCATCATTCTTATGGATTCTGTGTGGCATCTGGGAATCTGGCAGAGACTGCTCAATTATACCAGTATCCGTCAGGCCGCACCTTCTGTCGCTGCTTTTTTCGTTATCTGCGCGATTGGAAAAGAACAGCCACACAGGTCCTTTATGCACTCCTTTCTTGCGTGTGGAATGCTGACTGGCTGTGTGGCTGTATTTCTGCCATTGCTGGCACCTTATTTCGGAATTGCCTTTCTTTCTCATCTGGCAATCGATGTCCTGAACAAAAAGGGAGAGCGCCTGCTGTTTCCTTTCAGAAAAGGCTTTCAGCTTGGTCTGTGTTCTTCCAAGGGAACCGTAAACCGTCTGATGTTCCGGATCGGTATTCTGGTTACGATTGGCTGTATCGCCTTTCACCTCTCGGAAATCTATCATCTCCCTCTTATATATTTCTCAGGATTGCAGCTTTAACTGCTTCTGAATCCAGGGGTTTGGAAAGATGCTCGTTCATGCCTGCCTCTCTGCTTCGTCTCACGTCATCTGAAAAAGCATTGGCAGTCATTGCGAGGATCACGACTTTCTGCGCATCCGGCCGGTTCATGGCGCGGATCGCCGCAGTCGCTTCCAGTCCGTCCATGACCGGCATCATGATATCCATCATGATCAGTTCAAATTCTCCCGGTGCAGATGCGGCAAACAGATCAACTGCTTCCTTTCCATTCCATGCCCTGACTACTCTGGCTCCCATCTCCTGTAAAAAGAATTCCGCGATTTCCATGTTCAGGTCATTATCCTCCACAAGGAGTACCTTTATTCCTTCTATGGATTCTCTGGTATTTTCTGCTTTTGGCATCTGTGTTTCTGCCGCCTGTGTATTGATCTCAAAAGGAATGCTTACCGTAAATGTAGTTCCTTTTCCCGGTGCACTTTCCACCTGAATGCTTCCCCCCATTTTCTCTGTCAGTTCTCTGACAATGGACATTCCCAGACCGGTTCCCTGATACTGGGTACGGGCATCTGACTTCTCCTGGGTAAAAGGTTCAAAAAGTTCTTTTTCTACAAACTCCTCACTCATGCCGATCCCCGTATCTGAAATCTTAAATTCAAATCCCGCCAGCTTTCTGCCGGATGGATCATCAGCCCAGGGGATTTCCTCCACATAGGTATCGATCGTGCCACCATTTTTGTTGTATTTCACCGCATTGCTGAACAGATTCAGCAGAATCTGGCGCAAATGCAGCGGACTTCCCAGAAGTTTCGTATGAGTCAGTTCTCCCTGATGCGCATGATAGCAGAGATTTGTTGATGCTGTCTGTGCCTCCGTGAGTGCATAGATTTTTCCCATGATCTCATTCAGATCAAATGGAATATGGTCAATCTCCAGATGTCCGGCTTCCAGTTTACTCATATCCAGCACATCATTGATCAGGGCAAGAAGATGTTCGGAGGAAATCTGTATTTTTTCCAGACAGTCATCTACTTTCTTATGGTCCTCACGATTTTTCTTTATGATCTCCAGCATTCCCATCACACCGTTGATCGGCGTCCGGATATCGTGGCTCATCCGGCTTAAAAATTCTGTTTTTTCTTTATTTGCAGTTGTCGCTTCCTCCACTGCTGCCTGAAGCCGGTCATGTTCCTTCTTTTCTCTCTCATGAAATTTCGTGGTGTCTTTCAGAAGGATCATTCCGTGGACCACTTTTTTCTCTGCTTCCTCTCTGTGGTCATAGACCAGGCTCTCTGTCATCAGAACGGTTTTCTGGATCCAGCGCAGTCCTCCTTCAGGCGCAGTTTCACAGTATTCCACTGCAACCTGTTTCTCCCCGGACTCATATCGTTTCAGAAGTTTCGCCGGAGAATCGATCAGACGATATCCCTCCAGAGTATCTGCTGTGATAAACGCGGTCAGTTTCTTACAGTATTCGCTGTATCCGCAGGGAAGGTTCAGATTTCGGATCAATGCCTGTGATTTCTCCTGCTCTTCCTTTTTCAGAAAGTTCTGTTCCAGCCTGTCATCTGTGAGATTTACACAATAAACAGCATCTGCCGTCTGCAAAAGGGCATCCACATAGCTGTCATTCTCCAGAATGGACTGTTTCAGTTGTTCGTAATACTGCGTGAGCTGTTTTTTTGCATCGATTGTATTGTGTTCCTCACTCTGGATCGTCTCAAAGGCCAGAATAAAATGATGCAGATTTGTATCTTTATCCTCGTCAATAAAAATCAGGGTAAGACGGCCATAAATTCCCAGATCATCTCCTCTGTGCTGATACTGCAGTTCTATGGACGGGTGCTTTTCGTTCAGATGCTCTTTCAGATAAGAAGGCTGAAGACTGTCCCAGATCCGTTCTTTGTCCGTTCTTCCGATCTGTTCTTCCACAATCTGTTCCACTGCACCGGAATAGCTCCCGTCTGCTGCCAGAAAGAACGTATCGCTTGCTCTGATCAGCCGATATGTATCCTGCCTGATGTCGCAGTACAGACAGTCCGAAAAGGTATTGCCATAAGCCTTCAGTTTTTTCAGAAGCTGATAGTTCAGACGCTTCTCCGCTGCTGCCTCTTCCCTTTTCATATGGTTCTTATTGATATACATATTTTTGTCTGCATATGCCAGCAGCTCTCTCATGGTACAGCCTTCGTAGTCTTGAGAAATGGCATATCCCACAGCATAGCTGATCGGAAGCTCCGGATTCTGTTCACAGTATTCTTCCGCTGCTTTGCGGATCAGCTCCAGACATTCTTTCATCCCGTCATGATCCAGGTCATGAGCAATGGCAATAAACTCATCACCTCCGTCACGCCCTACAAAATGTTCTTCCGGAACTGCCCCGCGTAACAGAACTGCAAATCTGCGGATATATTCATCCCCCATCTCATGTCCCATGCTGTTATTGATACGCCTGAGATTATTCAGGTCAAATACGAAAATTCCGGTCGCTTCTGTGACAGGCTCCGGTACACTCAGCAGTTCTTCACATTTATTCTTGTTGGGCAGACCAGTTGCTTTATCCAGATATACTTTGCTTTGCAGGATCCTGTTCATGGCAGCATAACGCAGTGCTTTAAAAAATTCATATCCAAGCAGCAGCATCAGCACCACAATATCCGCAGTAATAAACTTCTCAATTCTTTTCAGAGAGGAAGCTTTCTTCTGCGAATATTCTTCCGCCAGTCCGGTAGCTTCATCACAAATCTCAAAGAAATGCTCACTTTTATAAATGATCTGCGTATTCTCATAACCTTTTTCCCTTACAAGCATAACCTCCTGCTTCAGGTTCTGAAAATAGTCATCCAGTTCTTCCATCTTATTCTGGAAGCTTTTATCATCCAGACGGACGAGATTCAGCTCATCACTCCCATTTCGCAGGCCATCTATAAAAGACTGTACATCCTGGACCATTCCATCCTGCGGCTGTCCTGCATTCTCCATCTTTACCATACGCTGCGTTTTGCCGCGTACAAGTCCTGCATAATTCACGACTCTGGCAGTTCCCTGGATTCCGGAAACAAGTGACATCATCACCAGGATCAATACCACCAGTATAACAGTCAGAACTCCGATCCCTGCCTGTATGATCCCGGATTGTTTTTTCTTTTTCTTATTATCAGTCATGTGAATAAACCTCTTTAAAAAACTTTTGTACCATGATAGCATGACCGGATTTTTCTTTCAACAAAAAAACACCCGAAAATTTACTGTTTTTCAAAAGATACATGACCGTTCGCTTCCTTCCGGTCATGTACCTGAATCCATTCCAGCAATTTTCAGGTGTTTTTATATGAATTTTTCTTATTCCTGTGTAATGCCTGTTACTTCATAACCTGCTTCTTTGATCACTTCGCGGATCTTGTCCTCATCCAGTTTCTGTGGTGCCTGGATCACAGTCGTTCCTTTTTCATGGGAGGAAACCACATCCTCTACTCCAAACGCTTCTTTCACTGCCTTGTTTACGTGTGCCTCGCAGTGTCCGCACATCATTCCTGTTACATTTACTGTGATTGTTGTCATGTTGTTATTCTCCTTGTTTTCTTTTATATTTTCCTGATCTTTACGATCATGAATTTCGTTTTCACAACTTCCATTTTCATGAATTTCATTTCCTGCATGAAGCTCTGAGATTTCATTTTTGATCTTTTTGTCCTTTGATGCATCATGTACCTTAAACAAATTCAGTCTCAGCGCATTGGTCACTACGCAGAAACTGGAAAGGCTCATGGCTGCTGCACCGAACATCGGATTTAATGTCCATCCGAAGATTGGAATCCATACGCCTGCTGCAAGTGGTATTCCGATTACATTGTAGAAAAATGCCCAAAAAAGATTTTCGTGGATATTTCTTAAAGCAGCTCTGCTGAGGCGGATAGCCGCCGGTACATCACTGAGCTGGCTTTTCATCAATACAACATCTGCCGCATCAATCGCAACGTCAGTTCCCGCACCGATTGCGATTCCGATATCAGCTCTGGTCAGTGCCGGTGCATCATTGATTCCATCGCCTACCATGGCTACTTTGCCCTTTTCTTTCAGAGCGCGGATCACGCTTTCCTTACCATCCGGAAGAACGCCCGCAATTACTTCATCCACACCTGCCTGTGCACCGATCGCCTTTGCAGTCCGTTCGTTGTCACCGGTAAGCATTACCACACGGATTCCCATGTTCTGAAGTTCGCGGACAGCCTGAGGACTGTCTTCCTTGATCACGTCTGCCACTGCGATCATTCCCAGTAATTTGTCATTTTTTGCAAAGAGAAGCGGTGTCTTGCCTTCTTCTGCCAGTTTTTCAGCCTGTTTTTTCAGTTTCTCTGAAACTGCAGCACGGCTGCTGATAAATTTCATGCTTCCGCCGGTCAGAGTCTCTCCGTTTAAAACTGCGGTAAGGCCATTTCCTGGAAGTGCCTGAAATTCTGTAACTTCCGGAATCTCCATGTTACGCTCTCCTGCATTTGCAAGGATTGCTTTTGCCAGTGGATGCTCACTTTTCTGTTCCAGTGCACCGGCATAACTTAACAGTTCTGTTTCTGAAATTCCATCTGCCGGTACGAAGTCTGTTACCTGTGGTTCTCCTTTGGTGATCGTTCCTGTTTTATCCAGTGCTACGATCTGGATTTTTCCTGCCTCTTCCAGAGAAACGGCTGTTTTGAACAAGATTCCATTCTTCGCACCCATACCGTTTCCTACCATGATGGCAACCGGTGTGGCAAGTCCCAGTGCACACGGACAGCTGATGACCAGAACAGAAATTCCTCTTGCCAGTGCAAATCCAAACGGTTTTCCCACAAGAAGCCAGATGATCGTGGTAATGACTGCAATGCTGATAACCGCCGGTACAAATACTCCGGAAACACGGTCTGCGATCTTTGCGATCGGTGCCTTGGTCGCTGCTGCATCACTGACCATTTTGATGATCTGTGAAAGGGTGGTATCTTCTCCTACACGGGTTGCCTCACAGCGGATAAATCCGGACTGGTTTACGGTTGCTGCGGATACCGCATCTCCCGGATTTTTATCGACCGGGATGCTTTCTCCGGTGAGCGCAGCTTCATTTACTGCACTGGTTCCTTCCAGAACCACACCGTCTACAGGAATGTTTTCACCAGGACGTACCACGAAAACATCACCTTTTTTTACCTGCTCCACAGGTACTGTCACTTCCTGTCCGTCACGGACTATCACCGCGGTTTTAGGTGCCAGTTTCATAAGTCCCTTCAGTGCATCTGTGGTTTTTCCCTTTGAACGGGCTTCCAGCATTTTTCCCACAGTGATCAGTGTCAGGATCATGGCAGCAGATTCAAAGTAAAATTCCATCATATAGTTCATGACTGCTGCGGAATCTCCGTCCACCTGAGCTCTTGTCATGGCAAAGAGTGCATAGACACTCCAGACAAAAGATGCCATGGAACCAAGTGCTACCAGTGTATCCATATTCGGTGCACGATGCCACAGGCTCTTAAATCCGCTGATAAAGAATTTCTGGTTGATCACCATGACGATTCCTGCAAGCAGAAGCTGTGCCAGGCCCATGGCTACATGATTACCGTCGAACCATGCCGGAAGCGGCCAGCCCCACATCATATGTCCCATGGAAAAGTACATCAGTACCAGCAAAAAACCTACAGATGCGATCAGTCGTCTTTTCAGCACCGGTGTTTCGTGATCTTCCAGCGCTTCCTCCGCTGCGGAAGCAGAAGCCTGCGCCCCTGCTGCTCCTTTTAAGGATGCTCCATATCCGGCATCCTGTACTGCTTTGATAATCTCACCGGAGGTTGCCGTTCCTTCCACACCCATGGAATTGGTCAGCAGGCTGACTGAACAGGATGTGACACCAGGAACTTTGGAAACTGCTTTTTCCACCCTGCTGCTGCAGGCTGCACAGCTCATTCCGGTTACATTGTATTGTTCCATTTTCTCATTCCTCCCTGAAAAGTAATGTTGCCTCTGATGTTTTTTAATACAGACTTTTATTTCATCAGTTTCTGTAATGTGGTAACCAGCTCATCAATTGTTTCATCCTTACCTTCGCGGATATCTCTCGCAACACAGGTCCGGATATGATTGGCAAGCAGTTCTTTATTGAACGAATTTACCGCTGCATTTACTGCCGCAGACTGGATCAGAATATCATTACAGTAAGCATCATTCTCCAGCATTCCTATGATCCCACGGATCTGCCCTTCCACACGTTTCAGACGGTTGATCAGTTTTCTTCGTTCTTCCTCAGAACGGTCTGTATGTTTTCCACAACAGGGACAGGCTTTTTTCTCTGTAGTATCTGCCATCATTATGCTCCTTTCTTCTGTACAATATGACATTTTTTATTTCTCTGATTTATTTCAAATACCCTAATGGGGTATCCTCTTTACACAGATTACTATATACCCTTATGGGGTATTTGTCAATAGTATTTTTCACATTTTCATACCAAAACAGATTTCTTCCTGTCCGGAGTCAAGCGGATATTCGCAATTGAAGCAGGGGACTTACTTGATTTGGTTAAATAAAAAGAGCCTCCACAGCTCTGCTGTTACCCGCAAATGCGGCAGCGTTGCTGTAAAAGCTCTGTCATTTTATGTATGTTGAAATACCACCTCAGAGAGGAACATTTTTCGACTCTGAGATTATTCTCTCATTTCACTGTGTACCTTTCTCCTCACAAAATAAAAACAGATCACCTGCATCACGATCGTCAGTATCCAGGATGCCGGATAGGAAATAAACAGAATGGAAAGAGATCTGTGATATGGGAAAATCCCGAAGATCCACACAATTCTGGTTCCTACCGTTCCGATCACCGACAGGATCATCGGGACACCGGAATGCCCCATTCCGCGCAGAGCGCCCGGAAACAGATCCATAATTCCACACAGGAAATACGGTACCGTGGTATACGCAAGGATTTCCATTCCGCAGTGGATCACTTCCGAATCTTTTGTATAAATTTTCAGAATCTCCGGTCCGAAGAAATAGGCACTGCATCCAAGCACAAGGGAAGTTGTCATGGATATGATAATACAGTCGATCAGCACCTTATCCATACGTTTATATTTCCGGACACCATAGTTCTGGCTGGTAAAACTCATACACGCCTGTGTCACGGAGTTGACCGCGACATACAGGAAACCGAAAATATTGTTGGCAGCCGTATATCCCGCCATGGCAGTCGAACCGAAGGAATTAACGGATGACTGAAGAAGTACATTCGAGAAATTGATCACCGTACTCTGGATTCCTGCCGGAATACCTACCTGAAAAATCTGTTTTAGATAAGTCTTATTGATCATCAGTCTGGAAAAACGTAACTGATAACTGCCCTCTGACCTGTACAGGCACCGCAGAACCAGAATACAGGAGATCATCTGAGAGATCACCGTCGCAATCGCAACTCCGGCCACATCCAGGTGAAATACAATGACCAGGATCATATTCAGAACCGCATTGACACTGCCGGATATGATCAGGAAGATCAAAGGACGTTTCGTATCCCCGACAGCCCTCAGAATCGCCGCACCATAATTGTACAGCATGAAAAACGGCATTCCCAGAAAATAAATCTTCATATACAGGGCTGACTGGTCAATGACATCCGAAGGCGTTGCCATCAGTTCCAGTGCTCCCCTGGAGAAAAATAAACCCACAAATGCCATGATCACCCCGCTGATCAGAGCAAGCGTGATCGATGTATGAACCGTCTCTGACATTTCTCTGTCCTTCCCTGCTGCGAAGAAACGTGCTGCCAGCACATTGGCTCCCAGAGAAATCCCGATAAACAGATTGGTAAACACATTGATCAGTGCAGTGGTAGAGCCAACGGCTGCCAGAGCCTGACTGCCGCTGAATCTTCCTACCACAACAATATCCACAGCATTAAACATAAGCTGTAAAATGCCGGACAGCATTAAAGGCAGCGAAAACGAAATCAGTTTGTCCATGATGGTTCCGTTGCACATATCTATTTCGTACTTATTTTGTTTCATTTTTTCTCCACCCCTCTGCCGGTCTCTTCTTTGATCCCGCCAGTATTCTCTTTAGTCTACCAGACTTCCGAAATAATAGAATCCTTTGCAGGTATCCAGTTTTACTTTCACATATTTTCCGATGAGATCTTTGCATCCCGGGAAATGAACCAGAAGGTTATACTCTGTTCTTCCTGTGAAGATTCCTTTTTCCTTACTTTCTTCCTCTACCAGAATCTCCTGTACGGTTCCCTCGAAACGGGAAGATTCTTTTCTTCCTTTCTCCTGTACCAGTGAAAGAAGGCGGTCAAAACGATCTTTCACAACCTCTTCCGGTACCTGATTCTCCATTTTCGCAGCCGGAGTTCCGCTTCTCTTGGAATAGATAAAGGTAAATGCGGAGTCAAAGCAGCACTGGTCTACAACATCCAGTGTATCCTGGAAATCTTCTTCTGTTTCTCCCGGAAATCCTACAATAATATCCGTTGTCAGGGAAATATCCGGGATTGCTTTGCGAATCTTGCTCACCAGCTCCAGATATTTTTCTTTGTCATAACGGCGGTTCATGATCTTTAAAATCCGGCTGCTTCCGGACTGCATCGGAAGGTGAAGATGATGACAGATTTTCTTACTTTCCGCCATAGTCTCGATCAGCTCATCCGATAAATCCTTCGGATGAGAAGTCATAAAACGGATTCTCTTCAGTCCCTCAATCGCTTCTACCTGCTTCAGAAGCTGCGCAAAAGTCACCGGATGCTCCAGAGTCTTTCCGTAAGAGTTTACGTTCTGTCCCAGAAGCATGACTTCTGTCACACCGTCTGCCACCAGTTCTCTGATTTCTTCCACGATTGCCTCCGGTTCACGGCTTTTTTCGCGTCCTCTGACATATGGGACAATACAATAGCTGCAGAAGTTATTGCAGCCAAACATAATATTGACACCTGTCTTAAAGGAATACTTACGGTCTGCCGGCATTCCTTCCACGATTTCATCAGACTCTTTCCACACATCAATGATCTGGCCTTCTGTATTTAAGCTTCTGTAAAAAAGTTCCGGGAATTTATGGAAGTTATGAGTACCGAATACCAGATCCACAAAAGAATAGTCTTTGTGAATTTTCTCAATTACTTCCGGTTCCTGCATCATGCATCCAAATAAGACGATCTTCATTTCCGGTTTTTTCTTCTTGATGCTCTTTAAATGTCCCAGATGCCCGTAAATCTTCAGATTCGCATTCTCACGAACCGTACAGGTATTATAAATCACTACATCTGCTTCCTCTTCTTTCAATACCTCTTTATATCCAATTCTCTTCACAATCCCGGCAACTGTCTCTGTCTGCAGAGAATTCATCTGGCATCCCGCATTCTGGATATAAAATGCCGGCTGGCTGTCATATTTGTCTTTGATCATTTCCGTACATTTACTGATATATTCTAACTGTACTTTACTTTCCTGTGTATTATGCACTCCTGATTCCTCTTCTTTCTTTTACTCACTGTAACTTGCTATCGTTTTAAGACACTTTTTTAATCATACAAAATTTATATCTGGATGTCAAATGCTTTATAAGGAATAAATATATTCCAGGGGAAGCTGACGGATTTCTTTCATGATATCTCTGTGTGAAACCGGTATTTCAATCGCAAGGGAAGGCTGGCGGATCACTTCCGCATAAAACTGCTCCGGAGATCCCATATCCGGATTGTTTCCTTTGCTTCCCAGGCCGCCGGATGCTGTCTTTCCTTTTTCCAGACGATAGCCGGAACATTTCTGCAGATATCTCGCAAGCCTGTAATTTCTCTGATTATAGGCAAATCCTTTCTCCTGCCTGCTGTAAATGATCTTTCCGTGTGAATATCCGAAAGTCAGAAGTCCCGCACTCTTATATTCCTGAAAAATACCGATCAGAGCCCTTGTCTCATTCTCGCTGGCAGGTTCCTGATGGATTTTCTGTCTCTGATAATAATTGGTCGGAAAATTCTGCTTCAGCTCGATTCCTCTGGCATTGCAGGGGAATCCTTCTGTCGGCCGATCCTGCATTTTCAGCATCTGCCTGTAAATTGGATTGCGGATTGCTCCATATCCATAGGCTGCTATTTCATAGGCATCCGGATTTACGATCGGCACAAAACAGATTTTTACCCTGTCCAGAAGTTTTTTTACTTCGTAATTCTCTCCCATGATCCAGCCACATTCATAAAACTGGCAGTATTCTTTTGCAGCCTGCAGCAGATATTGTGGGAGTTCACCGTCTCCACCCTCCAGACCGCTTACACAGAAAATACACCTTTCCCCCTTTCCAATCTCAAACATGGGGATCATTCTGTCGTCATGGCTTCTGCCAATCACCCGAAACTGTACAAACTCACTGTAACGTTGTCCCATTTCCCACAGTGCAAAGTATACTTTCTCATAGATACAGGATTCGGCTTCTTTTAATGTTGTATCTTTTAATGTTGTATCTTTTGGTGTTGCATCCTTTAATGTTGCTCCCTTTAAGGTTATTGCCTGTTTCATTGCTTTTACTTCCATTCATACTTCCCCCTTCCTTTATGCTCTTTTTCTTTCTTTTCTTCTTCTCACCCTTCCAATCCGGTCAGATCTTTAGCTTTTTTACAATATGTCTTTATAACGCAAAAGAGACAGACCTTTTCTGATCTGTCTCTTTCGTATATTTTACTCTGTTATCTGTGAATATTAACAGAAAATCAATTCAAAATTTTTAATGATTTCTGCGGTAAATTACATTTCTTTTTTGCGTCTTCTGATAAGTACATATCCGCCTGCAAGAAGGGACGCTGCTGCCAGTGCCAGCATAGTACCGATCGGAGATTCATCACCTGTGGAAACTGCTGACTTGGAAGTACCATCTGCGCTGTCAGCATAGGAGGTCGGTGTTACATCTGTGGTTCCGTCACCGGTTGTACCATCACCACTTGTGCCGTCACCGCCTGTACCATCCGCACTTCCGGTAGGAGTTACTGTGGTTTTGGCAAGAGGAGCTGCTTTGAACTGATACTGTACGGACTGAATGGAGCCGCTCTCCTGCTGCCATGTACTTCCGTTATATACTTCTTTCTGGAAGAATACATAAATGTTATAGGTTTTCTCGGTATCTGTATAAATACCGCTCTGTGCACCAATCTTCCATACGGTATGCTGATCACTTGCTCCAGGGTTGGAAGACATACTCCAGTATAACGGAACCCATCTTACATCTCCCTCACCAGGATTATTATTCTCTGTACCTGCACCTACTACCTTAAATTCATAGAAAGTATTCGGATAGAATGTCAGAGCGTTCTCAAATCCCTGAACCTTACTGTCTGAAACATTTGCAATCACAGCAGTATGTGACGGAGTTGGTGTAGGTGTCTCTGTTACCGGTGCTGACGGACGTTCTGCACTGATCGGCTGGAAAAGTAAGGAACCATAATTGCTCTTATCTTTATCACTGATCACGCATACATAAATATCAACCTCATCTTCCGGAAGATCTGTAACGTTTGCTGTTACATCTATATTTGCATCAATCGGCGCACCTGTCATGGAGCTGTCAATCGTGGGAGCCTTCTCACCACGTTTTACCCAGTCAATATAGTAGGTACCTTTTACATTCGAACGGAATGTAATCTTTACACTGCTGTGTCCGGACCACTCTACGCTCTTTCCGGTAACGGTTACCGGTTCTTCCGGTGTTTCAGTTGGCTTTGGTGTGGAGGTTGGTTTCGGTGTGGAGGTCGGTTTTGGTGTTCCGGTTGGTTTTGGTGTTGCAGTTGGTTCTGCCGCATCAGCCAGAACTCCATCTTCTCCAAGCTTCAGGCTGGAATCTCCCTCATATGTAACCTGAGTCAGCACATCTGCCAGCGTGACATCCTGAACACCATCTGCCAGTGCGACAACTGTCTTTCCTGCCACTGCATCCTGAACACTGACCCCGATTACAGAACCAGTCATGGCTCCGGCCACATTCAGAACACCATCTCCGGCAAGTACAACATTACTGCTGACTTCGGAAGCATCCTTCACTCCGTTACCTGTTACAGTCACAGTTCCCTGTAAATTCACAGTTCCCTCACTGTAAATACCGCCGCCTGCTGCAGCAGCATTTCCTGAAATAGTTCCACCGGTCAGATATACACTGGCACCCGCTGCATTGCTGATCGCACCACCATTGCCGGAAGTCTGGTTTCCTGTAAGTGTAACGCCGTCTGCCATTCCGAAAATACCGCTCTGAACATCTACGATAGAGCCTTCTGTGGCATCACCGGTTCCATCTACATTCAGGCTGCCGCTGCCCGTTACATTTCCATCTGCATCTGTGATCGTACCTGCTGTCATCATCAGAGTACCACCGCTGACTGTAAAAATACTTCCGGTAAATCCAGCCGCACGTTTGATTGTTGTTCCTTCTTCTGCTGCAACCAGCATTGCACTTTTTCCTGCCGGAACATCAACAGAAGCTGCCACTTCAATCTCTCCTCTGATCTTTATATAAGTCGGATCGTTGATCGGATCAGAAGTATCCGGCAGTGCCGCAAAAGCCTCTGCAAGTGAGCCATATGCGGTTTCATTGATCATAATCGCTGCTGTTTCGGTCGTTTCTTCAGCAGGTGTCTGTGTTTCCTCTGCCTGAGCTGGCGCTTCTTCCTCTGCGGTATTTTCTGCCGGTGTTTCCTCTTCCGCCGGTGTCTCTGCTGTATCTGTATTGTCTGCAGTCTCTTCTGCCGGTGTCTCAGATTCTGCCGGTGTTTCCTCTTCTGTAGTTTCCTCTGCCGGTGCTTCTGCTGCGTCTGTGCCGTCAAGCTCTCCCGCAACCTCTTCGCCGGAAGCTTCTACTGCTGTATCTTCTGCCGCAAAAGCAGCCGCCGGTGTCATTCCTACGGACAGCGCACCTGCCATTAAAAATGCTAAAAGTTGTTTTTTTCTCATTATTTATGACCTCCAAAAATATACATGCCATCTTTTCAGTCAGACAAATCTTCTCACCTGTCTGCCATGCAGCTGATAAGCCGCCTGAAACAGCGATTTTCATAAACTGAAAAAAGTATAGCACACCTTTCCTAAAAAATCAAATTTCCTGAAAATCTTTACGGACGTACCTGACCGTTTCCGTAAATAATGTACTTGGTAGTTGTCAGTGCCAGAAGTCCCATCGGGCCTCTTGCATGAAGTTTCTGTGTACTGATTCCGATCTCAGCTCCAAAACCAAACTCAAATCCATCTGTAAATCTGGTTGATGCATTTACATACACCGCTGCCGCATCCACTTCATCGAGGAATTTCTGTGCATGTTCATAATTGTTTGTAATGATCGCCTCTGAATGCTTTGTATTATATTTATTAATATGTGCGATCGCTTCGTCCACAGAAGAAACCACTTTGATGGAAAGAATATAATCCAGATACTCGGTTCCCCAGTCCTCTTCGGTCGCATGTACAGCTCCCGGGATCAGCTCATATGCAGCTTCATCTGCACGGATCTCGACATGTTTCTGCGCAAGACGTTCTGCCAGAACAGGAAGAAGGGCATCTTTCACTTTCTCATGAACCAGAACAGATTCGCATGCATTGCAGACACCGACTCTCTGTGTCTTTGCATTCATGATAATATCCGCCGCCATTTTCAGGTCTGCTGTCTCATCTACATATGTATGGCAGTTGCCGGTGCCTGTCTCAATCACAGGAATGGTACTCTGTTCCACAACTGCTCTGATCAGTCCCTTACCGCCTCTTGGAATCAGAACATCCACATACTGGTTCATCTTCATAAACTGTGCCGCTGTCTCTCTGGAAGTGTCAGAGATCAGCTGGATCGCACTTTCTGTGACACCCTGTGCCTTCAGAGTCTCACGGATGCATTCCACGATTGCTTCATTGGAATGTATGGCGTCACTTCCACCTTTCAGAATCACTACATTTCCGGTTTTAAAGCACAGTCCAAATGCATCGGCAGTCACATTCGGTCTTGCCTCATAAATAATACCGATCACACCCAGCGGTACCCGTTTCTGACCGATCAGAAGTCCATTTGGGCGTTTTTTCATTCCCAGAACCTCACCGACCGGATCATCAAGGGCAGCTACCTGGCGAAGGCCCTCTGCCATTCCCTCGATCCTTGCCTGTGTGAGAAGCAGACGGTCAAGCAGTCCTTCCGGCATATGGTTTCTTTTTCCTTCTTCCACATCAAGAGCATTGGCTCTGATCAGTATATCTGCGTGAGCTGTCAGGCTCTCTGCGACAGCAAAAAGTACTTCATTTTTTTTATTTGTAGAAAGGTTTCTGACCTCAGTTTCGGCTTCTTTTGCATGTATTCCAAGTTTTCTGAGCATTTCGTTCATGTTCTCTCTCCTTCCTGACTTTTCTGATTTATGTTCTCTTACAGTCTGTATTCTCATGCCGGCTGACAACTGTGTATGTGGCATACACCGTATTTCTCACAGGGATTCCCTGTCAGTGTCAAGTGTATAGACAGATTCTTCCGTCACTACAATATGCGGACAGATATCGGTAGGTTCTGTAGGAACCTCCGGCATCATCTGAAATTCAAAGGCAACTGCCACTCTTTTCAGTTTCGGATGTTTTTCCAGATAGCGGTCGTAAAAGCCGCCACCGTAACCAACTCTGTGATTTTCTCTGTCAAAAGCGACTCCCGGCATGATCATCAGTGCTTCCGGCCAGTCTACGATCTCCCCTGACACAGGTTCCGGAATCTGAAAATATCCGGGTTCCAACTGGGAAAAATCTGTCAGTTTATAAAATACCATATCTTTTCCCACAACCTTAGGCACTGCCACTTCCTTGCCAGCCTGCCATGCTTCTTCTATAAGATACCTTGTTACAACCTCATGGTTGTAATCTGCATATACCAGAATTTTATTTTCCTGTTCAAAGACCGGAAGAGAGATTACTTTTTCAGTAATTTTCCTGCTCATTTTCTCAATCTGTTCTTCTGAACACTGCTTCCTGGCTGCAAAAATTTTCTTTCTAATGTCTTTTTTTGATTCCATATTTTTCACCCAGGTTGACGATGCTTCCGTCTTTTTCCTTAACATCAATGTTATCAAGCTGAGAACGGAGATTCATGCGTACAGAAGCCAGATACTCCTTACGCAGTAACTCTCTTTCTTTTTTTTCTTCTTCTGTCAGACCTACACTTTTGGCTTTATGTGCCAGTGCGTTGATACGGTCAATTTTCTCTATTTCCATTGTAGTCCTCCGTTTTTATTATCCCTCTGCAAAAGCAGTTTTCGCAATTCTCATTATAACAGTTTATCAATAATATCAATCAGATACACTTCTTCTTTTGACTGACTCACAAACAAAGTACCGTGATTTCTTCCTTCTGTGATCTTATGGATCACATGGAAATCTGCGCCGTTTGCGATCACCATATCTACCCCTGCGGCAGACGCAATCTGTGCAGCCGTCAGTTTGGTGGCCATTCCGCCGGTTCCCACTTTACTTCCGGAAGTACCTTTTCCCATGTTCAGAAGATTCTCATCCAGATTCTCAACCACATCGATAAACTTCGCATCCGGATTTGAATTCGGATCGTCTGTGAAAAGTCCGTCAATGTCCGACAGGAGGATCAGAAGATCTGCCTGCACCAGTGCGGCAACCACCGCTGACAGTGTATCATTATCTCCAAATTTCTCCAGTGTCTGGATCTCGTATGTGGAAATGGAGTCATTCTCATTTACAATAGGGATTACTCCCAGATCAAGAAGTTCGTTAAATGTATTCTGGGCATTCTTACGGTTAATATTATTCACCATGGTATTCTTCGTCATCAGAATCTGTGCAGAAGGCTGATTATATTCAGAGAACAGTTTCTGATAGATCATCATCAGTCTTGCCTGTCCGACTGCCGCACATGCCTGTTTTCTCTTTAATTCTGTCGGTTTTTCCTTCAGTCCAAGGGCTGCCACACCGGTAGCGATGGCTCCTGAAGAGACAAGCACGACATCCTTTCCCTGATTTCTGAGATCACAGAGTTCTCTTGCCAGAACTTCCAGTTTCCGCAGATTCAGTCTGCCTGTCTCCGGATGCGTCAGGGAAGAAGAACCTATCTTTATGACAATTCTTTTTTTATTCTTTAGTCTTTCCCGGTAATTCATGTTCGTCACTCCGTAAAATTATGATATTCATCCACTTATCTTACACCATTTTTTTCTGCCCGTCTACGGATTTAACAGTTGTTTCACAAAAAAACAGTGAACACCTACAAGAATTACAAAAAATCTTATAGAATGTCCACTGTTATCACGGGCACTGTCTGTACTAACGGGTGATTCCCAGCTCATCCAGAGCTTTCGCCTGCTTTGCTTCCATTACCGCAGCTTCCTCAGGAGTCATATGATCGTATCCCAGAAGATGAAGCATGCTGTGTGCAACCAGAAAGCAGAACTCTCTTGTCACACTGTGTCCATATTCTTCTGCCTGCGCAAATACTTTATCCACAGAAATCATGATATCTCCAAGCAGCAGTTCATCTGTGTCCAGATCAAAGTAAGATTCATCTTCTTCAACGATCCCGTAGTCTGCCGGGGTCTCAAAAGGAATCATAGGAAAAGAGAGCACATCCGTCGGTGCCTGAATATCGCGAAACTCCGTATTCACCCTCTTAATCTCCTCATTATCTGTCAGAACCAGATTTACCTGTGCATCATAAGGACATTCTTCCATCTCCAGCACCTTGTCAGCCACTTTTACGGCAAGTGCCTCATAGTCGATTCCAAGTTCTCTCTCTGTTTCATAATCAATCTGCATGGTCATCTTTCGTTTCCCCCGTTTCTGCGTCTTGTGGGTCTTTCCGGTTTCTGTTTTTTCTCATATGCATCATATGCCTGTACGATCTGCTGAACCAGGGGATGTCTCACAACGTCCTTGCTGGTGAGCTGGCAGAAGCCGATATCATCAATTTTCTTCAGTACTTTCATCGCTACATCCAGGCCGGATGTGGCATCTCTCGGAAGGTCTTTCTGCGAGGCATCTCCCGTGATAATGACTTTCGAGCCAAAGCCGATACGTGTCAGGAACATTTTCATCTGAGCAGGTGTGGTATTCTGTGCCTCATCCAGAATAATAAAGGCATTATCCAGTGTACGGCCTCTCATATAGGCCAGTGGTGCCACTTCGATCAGTCCACGCTCCATATTTTTGGCAAAGCTGTCTGCTCCCATGATCTGATAGAGTGCATCATAAAGAGGACGAAGATAAGGGTCTACCTTGCTCTGAAGATCTCCCGGCAGAAATCCCAGTTTTTCTCCTGCCTCAATTGCAGGTCTTGTCAGGATAATACGGCTTACTTCTTCATTCCTGAATGCGGTAACCGCCATGGCCATCGCCAGATAGGTCTTTCCTGTACCGGCAGGTCCCACGCCAAATACGATCATTTTCTTACGGATCTGTTCTACATAATCTTTCTGCCCAAGTGTCTTAGGCTTGATCGGTCTGCCCTGTATGGTATTGCAGATAAAATCTTTATCTATCTCTGTCAGAACCTCGTTCTTTTGTTCCATTGCCAGAGAAAGTGCATAATTTACATTCTGCTTTGTGATCGTATTGCCACGTCTGGCAAGAGTCACCAGTTCCTCTATCAGTTTCTTTGCAGAAGATGCACTCTGCTCACTTCCAAGTATCTTTAATATTCCATCTCTGGAGATCACGGTCACATTCAATGTCCGTTCAATCAGTTTCAGATGTTCATCGAACTGCCCGAATACATTTGATTCCAGATCAGCGGGCACTTCTGTGTGTAATTCAATAACGTTACCAGTCATCCTGTGATGTCCTTTCTCTCACTTTCTGTCTGTTACTGCTGCCTCCTCCCTGAAAGATATCGAAAGAGTTCTCCTGTAACATCAGATGTTTCTATTGTAACACCTCTATGATACTTTTTAAATATAAATTTCATCTTTCAGTTATAAAACCCTTTCAGTTTTCCGGGGTTTTTTCTGTATTTTCCATACTTTTTCTCTCTGTTTCGGTCTCTTTTCCCGTTTTTTCAATGATCTTCAGGGTTCCTTTACAAATACATGAAGTTCCATTCATGACCGTGCTCACATGATTCTCTGCTATGGAAATTCCCTGTTTCAGCAATCTTTTTTCATACTGCCAGAATAAAACAGCCGCTTTTTTTCTGGCTTCCTCTTCCGTGTACTTCCCTTTTGCTGAATGATATTCTGTCAGACAGACTTTTCCCAGCGAAACAGGCAGCCGAAAGTTTTCTGTCAGACAAAGTGGAATCTCTTCGCTGAAAATCCGCCAGTCTGCGTCTTCTTTTTCATATAATCCCAGATACCACGAGCCTGCCCGGATAAAAAATCTCTGCTTTTTCTTTCCCGTAACTTCCTGTATTTCATATTCCAGAGGAATTTCCTGATAATATGAAACAGACCGTGAAATAAAAATATCCGCATCTGCGTGTACATATTCATAGCGCACCACTTCCTGGCTGTCATTCCTGACGGGGATCTCTCCGGAAACCAGAATTTCCCCTGCTTTGCAGGTATCCCCAGTCTTTTTTAACGGAATCCCGCTGCGTACGATCATCCGGGTGATCACTCCCTCCTTTTCTGCCGCCAGACTGCACGTCTTCTCCTGTGTATCCGCTTCTTTACTCTCAGGAATTCCTTCTTTGATTTCCAGGATCAGCCGCGTTCCTTCCACTCTCGCTGATACCCAGGTTGTTTCCGGGAACTCTCTCCGCACTGCCGCCGCAATCTCTGAACAGTTCACTTTCCTTTTGGGCATGGCATGTGTCACTCCCTGTTTTTCAAGAAATTCCAGAATTTCTGCTGTACTGTTTCTTACATTTCCTTCTATATGAATATTCCAGATCCTTCCGGTCAGGCCCAAAAGCAGAACGCTTCCCAAAAGAATTCCAGCAAAAAAAGCCTTCCTTTTTTTGTTTCTGAAAAAAAAGAAGGGCAGTCCCCGTTTTCTTTTGATCTGGATATGTACTCCCGTCTTATTCCGGACTGTTCGCAGTTGAAAAAAGTCTGTAGCTGACATCTGCGCCATGATCTGTCTCTCCTGCAGATACCGGATTTTTTCCAGGGAAATCCCTCTGCTTTTGCAGAGATTCAGAAAGCGTTCGATCTGTTCTCCACTGATGAGTACAGTAAGATATCCATACACGAGCCTGAGAATTTTTTCCATTCTTCACCTGATTTACCACTTCTGTGGAAATATCCCGGAAATCTCACCCCTGATCTTCATCTCAAAGGAATGATACCACAGAATTTCCAGATTCTTTCCACAGATCGTTACCTTTCCCCGAAGAGACAGCAGGACAATCTCAGAAGGACTGTATCTGCAGATCGATCTGTAATTCTCAACCAGAACTTCTGACGGTCCTGTCAGAGTTACGATCGTATCCTTATACGCCAGATCAGGAGGAATCTCCAGAACCGACACAACCTGCTCCTTCCACCGTTTTCTTTTTTTCATAAAAAAATCCCTCCGGCTTTTCATATAACTTTATGCCGGAAGGATTTTCTATATGACATCTGAAGCATTCAGCGGAATAATACCATGGAAAACCACAAAATTGTATTTCCGCCGAGATTGTATTCCATGGATTCCCGTTCCACAATTTCATTCACTACCACTCCATGACTCTCCAGACACGGATGCATTCTGTCCGGATGTCTGCATGGTTTGCCTTCTTTGTAGGCACATTTCTCGCAGATATCACAGGATTCTGTGGAGAGAATATAAGTCTCATACCCCTCTTTGTTGAGATACTGTCCTACTTTCGTCGTCAGTTCTTCATGTGCATGTCTGGTAGAAAGCATTTCTTCCATGTTCATGATGTCAGACACTTCTGCCACACTGGAGAAAAAAACTGCCTGCGGAAAACTTTTGATTTTTTTCTCACATTCTTCCAGCGTTCCAACTGCCGGAGGACAGGCCCAGGTAGAATCATATCTCTCACATTCCTGTCTGCAGATGGTGCGAACCCGCTCTTCAATTCCAATTCCTTCGGTATCTAATAATCGATATTCAAAAATCGGATACTGAGAAATAAATTCTTCAAACTTTTCTATATTCATATTTTTCCTCGATTCTTTTGTGCTGTGTGTCCGGACACATTTTCCGCTGTTTTCGTCGTACTCGTTCATCCTTCTCTGCTGATGAGAAATCTCTCATTTATGATATGGTTCATGATTCATGATCCGGTAGCTTCTGTAAATCTGTTCCAGAAGGATCATCTGCATGAGCTGATGCGGAAATGTCATTCTGGAAAAGCTCAGCTTATAGTCTGCCCGTTTCAGTACTTTTTCACTTAATCCCAGAGAACCACCGATCACAAATGCAATGGAACTGTTCCCGGAAACTCCAAGTTTCTCAATCTTCTGAGAAAGTTCCACAGAGTCCAGCATCTTTCCGTCAATCGCCAGTGCAATTACATAATCCTGATCCCTGATATGCTTCATCAGACGCTCGCCTTCTGTATCTTTGATCTGCTCATTCAGTGCATCGGAAGCTTTGTCCGGTGTCTTTTCGTCCGGAACCTGACAGAAAGTCAGCTTACAGTATCTGCCAAGTCGTTTGGAGTATTCTGCAATTCCGGCACTTAAATACTTTTCTTTTATCTTTCCAACTGTTACAATACGAATTTCCATCTTTTTCCCCTGTCTGATACATATCTGGATTTTTCTGAATTTCCCTGAATTTTTTCAGATATCCCTGAGTATTCCTGAATTTTTCCGGCGGTTTTCTGTCAGGCGGATATCCGCAATCCGCTTCGCTGCCTGCTCATGGTCGAATAACTGCCGGCTCAATACTGCAGATAGTATTCTCTCATGGTTGTTTTACTGATTTTTCCATTGGCAGCCACCAGGATCACATAAAAGCGATGGTATCCCTCAGGCATGGAAATCGGCTGTTCATACACCGTACTGTTAATATCCGGTTCTGAGTCAAACGCATAATAAGCCTTACATCCATCCGGGACTGTCACTTTAATTTTTGTCTTTTTACTGTAGTCTCCGGACTTTGGAGATACCTTTGGCGCATCGGGAGTTTTCAGTACGATCACATATTTTCTGGTGATCAGATCACTCTCCATCCCTTTTTCGTTTACGCCAAATGCCCTTAACTCCGTGGTTCCCTCTTTCAGAACAATCGGCCCGGTATACTTCTGGCTGTTTCGATCCGGTACACTTCCATCCAGAGTATAGTAGATCGTATCATAGTCTGCTCTCAGTTCCACCACCCGGGCAGAGGTATAAGTACCTGGCGCCAGGCTAGTCACCGGAGCCTCACAGATATACTCACTGCAGGCATCCCGGATTTCCTGACTGCTGTTTTTAAGCAGAATTTTAATTTCTGACATCTGCCCGTCCAGCGCGAGAAGTTTTACCATTTCCTGATAAACAGGGATTCCGGCTGTCTGATTTTTGATCATGGGACGCAGGATCAGAATGGCAGATTTCATATCTCCCTGAGCCTCCATGATCCTCGCCATAAGAATGTTGGCCCCTTCACTGTCCGGTTCCCGATCCAGTGCCTCATCCGTAAATCGGGCAGCAATTTCATAATTTCCCAGTTCATACTGTTTTTCCGCATAGGAATACAGATGAGAAAAAGTATGAAATTCCCGGTAAAAAACAGCACAGAAAAGCAGCAGTCCCAGCAGCAGCAACAAAAAAATCTGCTTTCTGCTGAAGGACAGCTTTTCTTTCATTTTCTTTTTGAGTTTTTTCTTCCACTGTTTTCTCTTTTTTCCGATTTTTTCCTTTTTCTGTGGCCCTCGCTGCTGTTCTTTTTTTAAAAGAGTTTCCACAGAATCAAATTCCCTGACCCACGGAATCTCCGCAAGGCAATGGGGACAATACAGGGAGCCTTTTTCTACCTCCCTGTGACATTTTGGACATTTCATACATCGCCCTCACCGATTTTTATGATCGACATCTTACTGTCCATATCTTACTGTCCATCCAGATAATTTTCAAATTCTTCCATGGACATCAGAACTTTTCGTGGTTTTGTTCCTTCTTCCGGTCCGACTACACCGGCATCGCAGAGCTGATCCATAATTCTGGCAGCTCTGTTAAAGCCAATCTTGAACATTCTCTGTAACATACCGATAGAAGCCTTTTCCTTCTCAATGATAAATTTTCCGGCTTCCTCAAAATGTACATCCCTGTCATCTCCGCCTCCGGATACGGACGCAGACAGAGGAGAGTTCACCTGCTGCTCAATCTGCGGATTATACTGTACACCCGGGTTTTTGTCCGCCAGAAATTCCACGACTGCACTGACTTCTTCATCGGAAACGAACGCTCCCTGAAGTCTGACAGGCTTCGGATATCCCTGCGGATAGAAAAGCATGTCTCCTTTTCCCAGAAGTTTCTCTGCACCGTTCATATCCAGAATGGTACGGGAATCCACACCGGAAGAAACCGAGAATGCAATTCGTGACGGCATATTCGCCTTGATCAGACCCGTAATGACATTTACAGAAGGTCTCTGTGTTGCAATGATCAGATGGATACCTGCTGCACGGGCCAACTGTGCCAGACGGCAGATGGCATCTTCCACCTCTCCCGGTGCCACCATCATAAGATCTGCAAGCTCGTCTACGATAATAACAATCTGCGGCATCTTCTCCGGAGCTGTCTCTCCTTCTGCAACAGGAATACTCTCAATCTTCTTATTGTATTCCGTCAGATTACGCACTCCATATTCCGCAAAAGTATTATAACGGCTGGTCATCTCACTGACTGCCCAGTTTAAGGCTCCCGCCGCCTTCTTCGGGTCTGTGACAACCGGGATAAACAGATGCGGGATTCCATTGTAGACACTGAGTTCTACTACCTTAGGATCGATCATGATCAGCTTGACTTCTTCCGGTTTCGCCTTATATAAGATACTTACGATCAGCGTATTGATACATACGGATTTACCGGAACCTGTCGCACCTGCGATCAGAAGATGTGGCATTTTTGCAATATCTGTTACCACAGTCTTACCTGCAATATCTTTTCCTACTGCAAATGACAGGCGGGACCCGGCATGCTGAAATTCTTCAGACTGAAGTAAATCTCTCAGCATAACCGTACTGTTTTCCTTATTCGGAACCTCAATTCCTACGGCTGCTTTTCCAGGGATCGGAGCTTCAATACGGATATCCGGTGTCGCCAGATTCAGTTTGATATCATCTGCAAGACCTACGATTTTGCTTACTTTGACTCCCATTTCCGGCTGAAGCTCATAACGGGTGACTGTAGGGCCACAGCTTACATTCAGAATGGTCACGTTGACACCAAAATTATGTAAAACTTCCTGCAGCTTCTGTGCGGTTTTCCGCAGATGTGCATCGGAATCTCCCTGAGATTTCCCGCTGCCTTTCTTCAGAAGGTTTAACGTCGGATACTTATATTCTCTTTTTACGGCATTTTCTGTCTGGCTGATCTCGTGCTGAATATTTACAATTCCGCTCTGGATCTCTTTCTCAGAAGATTTTGGATTTCTCGAAGGCTGCCGCTGCGCCCTCTCCGGTTGAAAAGGGGGCACTTCCTCCTGCTGTAGTTCCTGTTCCGAATCCTGTCCGGAATTTTCAAAATCTACCTGCTCTTTTTCAGGCTGTCCGGAAAAATCTGTCTCCCCGTAAAATGCCTCATCTTCATCAGAAGTATCCACCTCTGAATCTGCTGCTCTGTGGATTTCAAAATCCGCCACAGGCTTAATCTCTTCCTGTTCTACAACACGTTTATGTGTTGCGGCTTTCTCTTTCTTTTCTTCCCCTGCATCCGTTGAATCTGAAGAAAGTTTTTCATCCGGATCTTCTTTTTTGCTTTCTTTTTTCTTATTCTGTCTGCGCTTCGGTTCTTCTTCAGAATAACCGGTCAGTTTGGTTCCTTCCAAGAAAGAAGTCCGTTTCATTTTTTTCGCTTCTTTCGGATCTAAAAGGAATTCATCATCTTCCTCTGTTTCCTCATCGTCTTCTGCAAGTTCTGCTTCCAGTCTGCGGATACGCTCTTCCCTGCGTTCCTCACGTAACTGCTGTCTCTCTCTGGCTCTTGCTTCTCTGCGCATCGCGCGTTCCGGCCCACCATCTTTAAAACGGCTGTGTCCTGCTTTCACCAGATCACATACTTTCATCACCAGCATGGTGAGAAAATCGAGCAGAGAACGCTGTGTGATAATGATCATGCAGACAATAAACGCAAGTACGATGATCACATAACTTCCCACTGTACCAAATGCTGAAGTAATTGAAATGCAAAGTGCTCCTCCGATCAGACCTCCTCCGGTCTTATAATCCGCACTTCTGGCAAAGTAATCCATCAGTGTCGTGCTTGTCATATATCCATCTGTCAGAAGCTGTGCTGCCCCACACAGGAATAAAAACATCACAAATGCTGCTGCAAACTTCTTATATGCCAGATGATTCATCTTATTGATCAGCAGAAAAGAAGCTCCCAGAAAAAATGCAACCGGAAACAGATATGCCAGCAGTCCCATCACTCCAAAACAGAAGTTACTGATCGCATCTCCTACGAATCCGCCCAGTCCGAAATTACTTGCCATCAGAATCACGCAGGCTGCCAGGATCACAAATATTATAATTTCTGTCTGAAACTTCCCGGACTCAGCCTGTACAGCAGCCTTCTTTGCCTTGCTGTTCTTTTTTGTCCGTCCGGTGTTTTTACTTTTTGATGTTGCCATACTCAGGCTCCCCTCCTAAACAAAATTTATAATCAGAGCAGCCGCCCCTATTATAAAAGAATAATATGCAAAATAACGCAGTTTCACCTTCTGCGCACGCAAAGTCATGTTCCGGATCACCAGACATCCCACGAATCCGGAAACGATCATCGCAAAAATAAATGAAAATCCCAGTCCCACTGTCATCTCAGAAGAGCCAAAATATCCGACTTCCGTAAAAAAAGCTCCTATGATTGCAGGCAGGCTCATAAACACGGAAAAACGCACAGCAAATTTACGGCTGTATCCGCATAAAAGTGCTGCGCACAAAGTAAATGCCATTCTGGAGATTCCCGGAAATACAGCAAGTCCCTGACAGATTCCGATCCACATGGCGCTGTCATAAGAGGCTTCTCTCGGTCCTTTTGTTCCACCGGACTTATTTAAATCTGTCACCAGCAGAAAAATTCCGGATAAAAGAAAACCGATCCCTGAAAAAAGCGGAGAATCTGCAGTCAGAAGTGTCAGTCTTCTGGCTGTAAGCCCCAAAAGTGCCGTAGGGATCATGGATACCAGAAGAAGCACCGTAAATTTACGATAATTTCCTGTTACGATCCTTGCATATTTCAATTCTGCACCTGTACGTTTATTATGAATGTACAGATTGAGATTTCCGATCAGATCCATGAACATCCCCAGCAGTTCCACCCCAAGCCGTTTCAGATCTTTCTTAAACAGAAAGATGATCGCTGCTGCGGTTCCCAGATGAAGCATTGCCTCCAGCAAAAGCCCGGTATCATGGCTGATTCCCAGTAAAGACTCCACAACACACAGATGTCCAAAACTGCTCACTGGAAGGAACTCTGTCACTGCCTGTAAAACAGCCAGCAAAATCAAATACAAAACTATCATAAAACCGATTCCTTTTCTTTTTATTCTTTCATAATCAAAAAAGAATCCTGCCCGCAGGATTTTCCACCTGCGGCGAGCCGCTTTCAGCGACATGATTCCTTTGCTATTATAGCACACCCTACCCGAGTTTACAACACAGGAAGTTTACAGAGAATTTTGATAATTGTACAGATGGTTACTGTTCACTCCGTTCACAGTAACGTACAGATATGATACAGATCATAATTGTTCCATAAAATAAAATCAGCCCTCCGGCGTACACAAATGTACTGCCGGAGGGCTTTCCCGTCTGGACACAATTTATGATTTCTGAAAATCAGAATTATTTATTTTTCAGATATTCGTCGATACCTCTGGCACCAGCTTTACCAGCTCCCATGGCAAGGATAACTGTAGCCGCACCTGTAACAGCATCACCGCCGGCATATACGCCGTCTTTGGATGTCTTACCTGTTTCTTCAGCAGCAACGATACATCTTCTCTTGTTGATCTCAAGACCTTTTGTTGTAGAAGAAATCAGCGGGTTCGGAGAAGTACCAAGGGACATGATGACTGTATCTACATCCATGTCATACTCGGATCCTGCGATCTCAACCGGGCGACGTCTTCCGGAAGCATCCGGCTCGCCAAGTTCCATCTTAACAACCTTCATACCTTTTACATGGCCGTTCTCGTCAACAAGGATTTCCTTCGGGTTTGTAAGAAGATCGAAGATGATTCCTTCTTCCTTGGCATGATGAACTTCTTCTGCTCGTGCAGGAAGTTCTGCTTCACTTCTTCTGTATACGATATGTACTTCAGCACCAAGTCTTAAAGCTGTTCTTGCTGCATCCATGGCAACGTTACCGCCGCCTACAACTGCTACTTTCTTACCAGCTGCGATCGGTGTGTCATAAGATTCATCAAAAGCTTTCATCAGATTGCTTCTTGTAAGATATTCGTTGGCAGAAAATACACCGCTTGCATTCTCACCCGGAATACCCATGAACATCGGAAGTCCGGCACCGGAACCGATGAATACAGCTTCAAATCCTTCATCCTCGATCAGCTGATCGATTGTTGTGGATTTACCGATAACTACGTTAGTCTCAAATTTAACACCTAATTCTTTAACTTTCTCGATTTCTTTCTTAACAACTTTCTGTTTAGGCAGACGGAACTCCGGAATACCATAAACAAGAACGCCACCAAGTTCGTGAAGAGCTTCGAATACAGTTACATCATAACCTGCTTTTGCAAGGTCACCAGCACAGGTAAGTCCAGAAGGACCGGAACCGATCACTGCAACCTTATGTCCGTTCTTAACTTCAGCTCCTGCCGGTTTAATGTCATGCTCCAGGGCATAGTCAGCAACAAATCTCTCCAGTTTGCCGATAGAAACGGCCTCACCTTTGATTCCGCGGATACATTTACCCTCGCACTGGGATTCCTGAGGACATACACGTCCGCAGATAGCCGGAAGCGCGGAAGATAATCCGATCACTTTGTATGCTTCTTCGATTTTTCCTTCTTTGATCTGTTCAATAAATCCAGGAATATTGATGGATACCGGGCAGCCTTCTACGCATTTCGGTTTCTTGCAGCCTAAGCATCTCTGTGCTTCTTCCATTGCTTCTTCCTGATTATATCCAAGACAAACTTCTTCGAAGTTTGTTGCACGTACCTTCGGGTCCTGTTCTCTTACAGGAACTTTCTTTAACATCTTTGCATCTGCCATTACTTGTCACCTCCGCACTGTCCGCATCCACCGTGGTGGGTATCGCCTTCCTGAAGCTTCAGTAATGCACGGCCTTCTTCGGTCTTGTACATCTGGCTTCTCTTCATAGCCTGATCGAAATCAACGAGATGTCCGTCGAATTCCGGTCCGTCTACGCAGGCAAATTTAATCTCATCGCCAACCTGAAGACGGCATGCTCCGCACATACCGGTTCCGTCAACCATGATCGGGTTCATGCTGACAATTGTATGAATGCCAAGTTTCTTGGTCAGAAGACAGACGAATTTCATCATGATCATCGGTCCGATTGCCACACAGACATCATAATGTTTGCCTTCATTTGTTACCAGATCCTCAAGAGTCTTGGTAACCATACCGGAACGTCCATAGGAACCATCATCTGTTGTAACATACAGATTGGAAACTTCGCCAAGTTCCTTCTCAAGGATAACCATATCCTTTGTCTTGGAGCCAAGGATAACATCTGCTGTGATACCGTGTTCGTGCAGCCATTTAACCTGTGGATAAACAGGTGCTGTGCCAACACCGCCGGCAACAAATACCATTTTCTTTTTCTTTAATTCTTCAATATCTTCGTGAACGAACTCAGATGGACATCCAAGAGGTCCAACGAAGTCGCGGAAAGAATCTCCGGCTTTTAATTCGGACATCTTGATCGTAGATGCACCGATTTCCTGGAATACAATTGTAATTGTTCCCTCTTCACGATCATAATCACAGATAGTAAGCGGGATTCTCTCGCCTTTCTCGTCCATCTTTACAATGATAAATTGTCCTGGCTGACAATGGCTTGCAACACGCGGTGCGTGTACAACCATAAGATGGATCTTAGCTGCCAGTGTCTCAGCTTTTAAAATCTTATACATGGTTTTCCTCCTCGCAAATAATAACCTCTAATAATAATACGCCAAAATCTGACATATGGCAAGGGTTGATTTGCAAGATGGAACAGAAAATTTTAACTTTTTGAAAGAAATTCTGTATATTATTCTGACAACTGATGTCCGTCTTTTTATTAAGCAATATTTTCAGACTATATTAGTCTGATTTATAATATTATGTTTTATTGGTGTTTTTCTATTAATTCATATAGTTTTGCCAAAGCTTCCTTAATCCCGCCAACTTCATCGATCAGCCCTTCCTTCACTGCATCTTTTCCTTCCAGCATCGTTCCCACATCTTTTACAAGCTGCGTGGTATCCAGCATCAGTTCCTCCAGTCTCTGCTGGGATGCTTTGGAATGTTCTGAAATAAATGTGGTGATGCGATCCTGAATCTTTTCCATATTCCGGTAGGTCTGGGCAACTCCGATAAACATTCCGCTGGAACGTACCGGGTGGATCACCATAGTGGCACTTGGTACTACAAAGGAATAGTCTGCTGACACTGCCATCGGAACTCCTATAGAATGTCCGCCGCCCAGAACCAGTGAAACTGTTGGGATGCTTAATGATGCGATCATTTCTGCAATAGCAAGCCCAGCTTCCACATCTCCCCCTACTGTATTCAGCAGGATCAGCAAACCTTCAATCTCTTCATCATCCTCAATAATTGCAAGTTTCGGCAGCACATGTTCGTATTTCGTTGTTTTGGAATGGGACGGCGCAGACTCATGTCCTTCGACTTCCCCGATGATCGTCAGAAGTTCCACTTTATGCTTTCTGGAATTGCTGTCCAGCACCACCTGCCCCATTTCTCTGATCTGTTCATTCTGTGTGTCTTCCTGTTTTAATTTCTGTTCTTTTTCTGTATTATCACTCATAAAAATACCTCCAGGATTTTGCTTCTGGAGGTATTATGTATCATTTTTTATAAAATTATTCTTCTTCCAACACGCTTTAAAGCTATGATCACTCAGATCATCAGACAAGTTGCGATGATTCTGTTTTTTACTCTGCGCTGTCTTTGGTGACCAGTTTTACTTCTACCGGAATGGACTTCTCAACTGTATCTCCGTCTGCCAGAGTGATCGCTGTATCTACTGCTGTTTTACCCATCTGATCTGGCTGCTGCGCTACTGTCGCAAGCATTTTACCGGCTTTTACGGCTGCAACTGCATCGTCTGTGGCATCAAATCCGACAACCTTGATATCTTTTCCGGTTGCTGCAATGGCCTCCAATGCGCCAAGTGCCATCTCATCATTGTGTGCAAATACGCCCTTGATAGAACCGTCTGCCTGAAGCAGGTTCTCCATAACAGTCATGCCTGTTGCACGGTTGAAGTCTGCGGTCTGGCTTCCTGTTACATCCAGTTTTTCATCAGCTACCTCATGGAATCCTGCACCTCTGTCGATGGTTGCGGAAGCTCCGGTTGTTCCCTGAAGTTCAGCTACAGGTGCACCCTCACCGATGGTTTCTACCAGATACTCTGTTGCCATTTTTGCACCTGCTACGTTATCAGATGCGATCTGGCAGTCTACGTCAACGCCATTTACAACACGGTCTACGGAGATAACCTTGATTCCTTTTGAAATTGCATCCTTTACTGCCGGAGCAACTGCGTCAGAGTCTACCGGGTTTACGATCAGGACAGATACATTTCTTGATACCAGGTCTTCTACGTCGTTGGTCTGTTTGGCAGCATCATCACCTGCATCAACAGTGATCAGTTTTGCACCTTTTTCTTCCGCTTCTGCCTGTGCACCCTCTGCAAGACTTACGAAAAACGGGTTATTTAATGTAGATACAGACAATCCGATCGCTCCGTTTCCTACTACTCCGTTTTCACCGACTTCAGCAGTTCCTTCACCGTCAATAGTGATGATCTGGCATCCTGCTGCGGAAGATAACATTGCACACGCGGCTGTCAGAGCTACGATCTTCTTTATTTTCATTTCGAAATCCCTCCTGTATATTTAAATCTCTTATATTCAATTTCTCAGACTGCCGCTCTTATCCCTCAGCTGCCTGAATATGTAATTTCTTTCTATTCTGATTAACGGTTTCTGTCAGAAAGTACAGCAATCAGAATAACAATACCTTTTACTACATCCTGATAGTAAGAAGAAATGCCAAGGATATTCATACCATTATTCAGAACAGCAATGATCAGAACACCGATCAGAGTTCCCTGAATCTTACCGCGTCCACCGCTCATACTTGTTCCGCCAAGTGCAGTTGCTGCGATGGCATCCATTTCATATCCGCTGCCCAGAGTAGGCTGAGCGGAATTCAGTCTGGAAAGAAGGATCAGACCGGAAAGAGCAGACATGAAACCGGAAATTCCATAAACAATGATTTTTGTCTTGTCAATATCAACACCTGCAAGACGTGCACATTTACTGTTACTTCCGGTTGCATAGATACGTCTTCCGAATGTTGTTTTGTTCAGCATGAAATAGAATGCAAGGAATGCAAGAACAAAAAGGATGACAGGGATCGGAATGCGGAAGATATTTCCTTTTCCTACCAGTTTCAGTGCAAAGCTGTCGCCAAGGTTGGAAATCGGTTTTCCATCCATGAAGATCATGGTTAATCCACGGTAAACAGTCATTGTAACAAGAGTTGCGATAAATGCCTGCAGACGGCCTTTTGTAACAAGGATACCGCTGATAAGGCCAAGTCCTGTACCGATTACCAGTGCAAGGATCAGTGCCGGTACAACCGGAAATCCGCTTGCAATCATTCCGGCGCAGAGTGCTGTAGACAGGCCCAGAATAGAACCAACAGACAGGTCGATCGCATCTGTCAGGATTACGCATGTCATACCAAATGCAATAAATCCATTAATAGAAGACTGTCTTAACAGTGACAAAAAGTTACTCCATGTGCGGAATTCCGGACTTGCAATACCGATTCCCACAACAAGAACGATCAATGCGATAAGTGCGCCATATTCCTGAACATATTCAGATACGCTTTTTTTCTTAGTTTCCATTAAATTGTACCTCCCGTAGCCAATGTCATTACTCTTTCCTGATTTGCTTCCTCATAGGAAATGATTCCTCTTACTTCACCCTCACGGACAACCATGATGTTGTCACTCATTCCAAGTACCTCCGGCAGTTCTGAGGATACCATGATGATCGCAACGCCCTGTGCTGCCAGTTTATTGATAATACTGTAAATCTCTTTTTTCGCTCCGATATCTACACCTCTGGTAGGCTCATCCAGGATCAGGATCTTCGGATTAGTAAGGATCCATTTTGCAAGAACAACTTTCTGCTGATTCCCACCACTTAAGTTGTTGCATTCATGATATGGTCCAAAACATTTGATATGCAGATCTTTAATTGCCTCTGCCACCATATTCTTCTCTGCTTCCTTAGAAATTACAGAAGACTTGGAAATGCGTCCCAGATTACAAAGAGAAATGTTCTCCCGGATACTCTTGTCAAGCATCAGACCTTCTGTCTTTCTGTCCTCTGTGATAAATCCGATTCCCTGTTCCATTGCCTGTCTCGGATTGGAGATCTTCACTTCTTTGCCGTCAATCTCAATGCTTCCGCTTTCATAAGAAAGATTTCCAAAGATTGCCTGCATGATTTCTGTTCTTCCGGCCCCCATCAGACCGGAAACTCCAAGTACTTCGCCTGCACGTACGGAGAAAGATACATCATGGAATGTTCCTTTTCTGGTCAGTCCTTTTACTTTCAGAACTTCTTTGCCGATTTTTACATCTCTGGACGGATAACGTTCTCCAATCTCACGTCCGATCATCATCTTGACGATTTCATTCATGTTTGTTTCCGGAATGTTCTTCACCCCAATGTAAGAACCATCACGCAAAACTGTAATTCTGTCACACAGTTCAAAAATTTCTTCCATACGGTGTGAGATATAAACCATGGACACGCCTTTCTTTCTCAGAGATTCAATGACCTTAAACAGCGCAACCGTCTCGCTTTGTGTCAGTGCAGCCGTCGGCTCATCCATGATAATGACCTTTGCATCTGCCATCAGTGCTTTACAGATTTCAACCATCTGCTGCTGACCTACGGAAAGCTCAGACATAACTGTCTTAGGAGAAATATCTACTCCCAGTGTATTCAGTGCTTCCCGGGCTTTTTTCTGCATTGCTTTTCTGTCACAGATTCCGAATTTTCCATGAATCTCTTTTCCCATAAACAGGTTCTCTTCTACTGTCAGGTCAAACATAACGTTTAGCTCCTGATAGATAAAGACGATTCCCGCTTTTTCAGCCTCCTGCGGATTTTTGTAGTTTACTTCTTTTCCGTCAACAAGCACAGTTCCTGCATCCTTGGTATAAACGCCTGTAAGAATCTTCATTAAAGTAGATTTTCCTGCTCCGTTTTCACCCATCAGCGCATGAACTTCGCCGCTTTCCAGTGTGAAGCCTGCCTGCTTCAGTACCTGGTTGGAACCGAATGATTTGTCGATCCCGCGCATCTCAATTCGCATTATTTTTGCCCCCTTTTATTTACTGGCAGTTCAGATACTGCCTGTTTTTCTACCCGAAAATACAGCCTGACTGCAGGATAATATTTGCATAAGGAGTGGTTTCTCCACTGCGGATCACCGCTTTGCAGCTCCCGGTCCTCTTTTTTAATTCTGTATGAGAGACAAATTCAACTTCTGCTTTCTCTCCTGTTTCCTGCTCAATTTCTTTGAATAACTGCTCGATCTGTGCAAGCATCTTTGGGTTCTGTTCGCGGATTTCCTCGGCAAGTACGATTTTCTCAATCTTCATATCTTTTGAAACCGGTTTCAAAACGTCCATAAAAGAAGGTTTGCCAAATTCAAGTGCAAGATCGATCCTCTCTGTTGTATCCGGTACCGGCAGACCGCAGTCACCGATGGCAAGAGTATCGGTGTGTCCCATATAGGCCAGTACTCTTGCGATATCACTGTTTAAAATTCCCAATCGTTTCATCTTATTTCTTTAACTCCTTTTCAACTTCTTCCCGTGTCGGCATTCCTGTCTGTGCTCCAAACTTCTCTGTGGAAAGGCTTGCTGCTGTGTTTGCAAAACGAAGTGCGCTCTCCAGATCAGCATCCTCTGCAAGCATGGTACAGAATGCACCGTTTAAGGTATCACCTGCTCCTGTTGTATCTGCAACTTTTGCAGGGCGGACCGGTACATGAACAATGGTTCCGTCTTTCTTTGCTGCTGCCACACCGTCAGTTCCAAGTGTAATCACAAGTTTCTCAGGATATGTTTTCAGTAATTCTTCTGTGTTGGTATCTGCACCGAATAAGATCTTCGCTTCATGTTCATTTGGTGTCAGCCATGTGATCTTGTCCAGAACTTCTTTCTTTACTTCTCTTGCAGGAGCAGGATTTAATACAACTTTGATTCCATTTTCATGGCAGATGTTTACTACATATTCCACAGTTTTTGCCGGAATCTCATGCTGCATTACCACATAGTCAGATTTCAGCAGTTCGTCTTTGATACTGTCGATATATTCACAGTCAACTTTACCGTTGGCACCTGCAACTACGATAATCGTGTTATCATTCTCACCTACTGTAATGATCGCCACTCCTGTCGGCACACCTGCGATCTTTCTGATATTTCCTGTCTTAACCCCGTTCTTTGCAAGGTTATCGATCAGTGCCTGTCCGTTGCTGTCATCGCCTACGCATCCGAACATCTCTACATCTGCACCAAGTCTCGCCATTGCAACTGCCTGATTTGCGCCTTTTCCGCCAGGGATGTAACTTAAGGTATCACCCTGAAGTGTCTCACCTTTCAGCGGGATTCTCTCTGCAGTTACTGTCTGATCCATATTGATGCTTCCTACTACTGAGATTTTCATTTTCTCTTCCTCCTTGTATTTATTATTTAACTGATCCTTCCATCATTTATCTGGCTTGATCTGTTTGTTTTTCATTTTATAACTGTTGTCTCTCTTTTTATCAGAGTTACCGGAAATTTATTTACCCTCGTTACCTCAGCTCCGGTTGCATAATTAATGATGCATTGTACTGCTGTCTTTCCCATATCTGCAATCGGCTGTCGGATTGTCGTAAGCTCCGGTGTCATCAGATGTGATAATGCCACATTATCAAAGCCTATAATCTGCACATCCTCTGGAATCTGGTATCCATGGCGTCTTAAAACTTTGAACACAGAGATTGCTACCATATCATTACAGGAAATGATTCCGTCAACTGCCGGATATTTCTGCAGAATCTCTTCCGCCACCTGCTGTCCCTGTTCGAAGCTGTACTCACATTCCAGATTCTGAACTTCCCGTCCATACTGTTTACAGGTATCTACATATCCCCGATATCTGTCTCTGGCACTGGAATACTTCTGTGGTCCGGAGATATTTACAATATTTCTGCACCCACACTGGATCAGATGCCTGGCTGCCAGTTTTCCGCCTTCATAATGATCGGCTTCTACGAAAGCCAGTTCTCCTTCTGCGTGAATACGTCTGTCCACAACCACCACCGGAATCCCGCAGTCCTTAACTTCCGCATCGATTTCCTCGTTATTGGTCATAAGGATAATTCCGTCTGCATTCATTCTGGAAAGCATTCGAATGCTCTCTTTCTCTTTCTCAGGTTTGTTCTCAGAATAACATAATGTCATCCGGTATCCCCGGGCATATGCTTCGCCTTCGATTGATTTCGCCATTTCTGTGAAGAATGGATTCTCGATATCCGGAGCAATCACACCGATGATCCTTGATGATTTCTTAAACAGGGAACGGGCAACTTCATTTGGTTTGAAACCCGTTTCAGAGATAGCATTTAAAACCCTTTGCATTTTTTCTTCATCTACTTTTGCAGTTCCATTCATTACTCTGGATACGGTAGAAGGAGAAACTCCTGCCAGTTTTGCTACATCTCGAATACTTGTCATTCCTCGTCGCCTCCTGTTGTTGTATGTTTTCACTTTTGAAACCCGTTTCAAGATGGTTTCATTATATCATTTTCACAATCAATGTCAACGCCGTTTTGGGTGAAAAAAGTTTTTCAGCGTTTATTACAGATTTCAGATGTATGATTTGTGCAATATAGACTATAAATTTTCATGTTTCTGTCAATAAAAAATGATCTTTTTCATATGACGGCTGCCTCAGCCATACATACAAAAAGATCATTTTCATATCACTCAACGTTATTTAATCATTCATTCCAGTTTGTCCAGTAATCGGTAACATCGTCATCGTCATCCAGAAGATCCAGTGTTCTCTGTAAATCTTTGAGAGCCTGCTCATCTGTGAGGTCTACATATGTCTGAGGGATCATGGCAACCTGTGCCTCAGCGATCGGTGCGCCTGCTTTCTCAATTGCTTCGCGAACGGCACTGAAATCATCCGGTGCTGTCAGTACTTCATAGCTGTCTTCTTCCTCGCTGAAATCCTCTGCGCCTGCATCCAGAGCGAGCATCATCAGTTCGTCTGCATCCATCTCACACTCTTCTTTGTCAATGATGATCTGGCCTTTCTGGTCGAACATGTAGGATACGCATCCCTGAGTTCCAATGCTTCCGTTACCTTTTGTAAATGCATTACGCACATTACCTGCGGTACGGTTCTTGTTGTCTGTCAGAGTTTCAACGATGATCGCAACACCGCTCGGGCCATATCCTTCGTATACAGCTTTCTCATAGTTATCAGCGGAGTCAGCACCTGCTGCTTTTTTGATACCACGTTCGATGGTATCGTTCGGCATGTTGTTTGCCTTTGCTTTTGCGATTACATCACGAAGTTTGCTGTTGTTGTTCGGGTCCGGACCGCCGGCTTTGACAGCCATAACCAGCTCACGTCCGATTACGGTAAAGATTTTACCTTTCTTTGCATCGTTTTTCTCTTTCTTATGCTTAATGTTTGCAAATTTTGAATGTCCTGACATCTTTTTTCTCCTTTTGTTAAAAATTATTTCCATAACTGTTCAATACCTGAACAGTTACTGTTTCTCTTTTTTATCATTATGAACCTGTGTATTCTCTGAGGCAGGATCTTTTCTGTCTTTTTCCACTTTTACCTTGCCGATGGTTTTATTACCGATCGACAGGATCGTAAAGCAGTATCCCACCGCCGTGATCACAGTGTCAACATCTTTCGCTGTCGGGATATGTCCCAGAATATTCGTAAGATAACCGTTCAGCGTCTCGAACTCCACATCTCCAAAATCTACTTCCAGTTCCTCCTCCACATCTTCCAGATACGCCAGACCGTCAATGATCAGACTGTTATCCTTCTGCGCACGGATCGTAACCTCATCCTCATCGTATTCATCCAGGATATCTCCCACGATCTCCTCCAGAATATCTTCCATGGTAACGATTCCGGCTGTCTGTCCATATTCATCTACCACCACTGCCATATGGATTTTCTTTGCCTGCATCGTGTGAAAAAGATCTCCGATTCCGCGTGTTTCCGGTATCAGGGACGCCTGACGGATGATTCCCGGAAGTTCTTTCAGCGGCTTAAATTTCGCCCAGGGATTCTGTGTCATAAATTTCAGCGCATCTTTATAATGAACGATTCCTTTGATATTGTCAATATTTTCCTCATAAACCGGATAGCGGGAATTGCCTTCCTCCAGCATGGTATCGATCATACTTTTCAGCAGGATTTCTTCGTCAAAAGCCACCACGTTCTTTCTGTGGGTCATGATATCATGCGCTTCCGTCTCATTGAAAGATATGATATTCTGGATCATCTCTGCTTCGTTTTCCTCGATCACACCCTGTTCATGTGCTTCATCCACAATGGAAATGATCTCCTCTTCTGTCACGGCCGATTCCTGCCGGTCGATCTCCACGCCAAAAGGTACTGCCGCAAGCCTTGCGATCCAGGTAATAAACGTGGTAAAAGGACTCAGCACTTTTACCCAGAACTGAATCAGCTTCAGATAACGATATGCGTATTTCTCCGGATAATAGGTGCCAACCCGACGGAAAGTAAGAATCCCAAGTCCTGCAAGCAGGATCACACACACAGCCAGAACCAGAATCAGCGCAGGTGTATGTTTTATGTAGGGATCAAATACATCTGCAGCCCAGGGTACCAGAAACGTACCAAAACAGATTCCACATGCCATCACCATCAACGGGATCGCATTGACAAACTGCGCAGGTCTGTCGATCAGCGCCAGAAGCATCTGTGCTTTCTTATCCCCTTCGTCTGCCTTCTTCTGTGTCTCATTCTCACTTATGTTTCGCACTGCTGCCGCAAATCCGTAAAAAATACCATTCAGCCACAGCAATATCAGTAAAACCAATACGCCCCAGAGGGGCATACTACTGCCATCTTCCATTTTTCTAATCAGTCTCCTTTGTAATGAAAACGCGTAGTTACTGGTAAAATATATCACTTTATCTCATATCCGTCAAGATTCAGAAAGTAAGTTCCAGACTGATTTCCAACGCATGGTTGACTTTATCCAGCATGACATCATCCAGATGGCATACTTTATCCTTCAGCCTTCTTTTGTCTATGGTCCGAAGCTGTTCCAGCAGGATCACGGAATCCTTTTCGATTCCATAGACTCCGGCATCAATCTCAATATGCGTGGGAAGCTTTGCCTTGTTCATTTTGGATGTGATCGCCGCACAGATCACTGTGGGACTGTGTCTGTTTCCCACATTGTTCTGAATGATCAGCACCGGTCGGATTCCTCCCTGTTCGCTCCCCACCACAGGCCGGAGATCCGCATAAAAAATATCCCCTCTTTTAATTACCACACAATTCACACTCCGATTCTTTTTCGGCTTCTGACACAATTCCGAAACCTTACGGAACTGCTTAAAAACCTTGTTTTAAGATAAAGTATTTCCATCTTTTTCTTGTGTATACATGCGTGGTTATAAAAATATTATGGTTTGAGATATGATTACGGATTATAAATCTCTGTTTCCTTACCGTCCTTGATATAAACTCTCGGCACACGCGGGCTGATATCACAGGCAAATTCATAGGAAAAACGGCCACAGAGATCGCCCAGTTCTTCGATGCCGATAAATTCATCGCCATCTCTTCCCATCAGAGTCACTTCGTCTCCTTTTTCCACTCCCGCAATCTCCGTCACATCAACCATAAACTGATCCATGCAGACTCTTCCAAGGATCGGCGCTTTCTGTCCGCGGATCAGGACCCAACCCTTATTGGAAAGCTGGCGCGGGTATCCGTCCGCATATCCTACCGGGATCGTAGCTACCCGAAGCTTTCTGTCAGCCACGAAAGTGCCGCCATAACTGATCGCAGTCCCCGCAGCAACATCCTTCACATAAGTGACATGACTTTTCAGCTCCATGACAGGAGACATTTTTACAATATCCCTTTCCACTTCTTCGGAAGGATAAATTCCATAGATTGTGATACCTGCACGTACAATGCTCAGATTTGCCTCCGGTATCCGGATGATCCCTGCACTGTTGGAGCAGTGGCAAAACGGAATCTTCACACCTGCATCCTCCAGAAGCTTCTCGAACTTCAGATAACGGTCAAGCTGGACCATTGCAGGGCTTCTGTCATACTCGTCTGCCCTTGCAAAGTGTGTGAACATTCCCTCGATCTCCAGATTTGGAAGCTCTGCGATTTTTCTGATCACTTCCACATTTTCCGGAACATCCGCAAAACCAATTCTGGTCATTCCCGTATCCAATGCCAGATGAATATGTACTGTTTTTCCCTGACGCACTGCTTCCCCGGAAAGTTTCTTTGCTTCCTCATACTCACAGACTGCCGGTCGTATCTCATACTGAACAAGTTCCGGATAATATTCATCAAAGACAATCCCCAGGATCAGGATTGGTTTGGTAATCCCTGCCTGGCGCAGATGAATTGCCTCCTCCGCAGTTGCAGCCGCAAATCCCCAGATATAGTCATAATCATGAATCAGACGTGCGATCTGCACTGCTCCGTGGCCATAGGCATCTGCCTTGATCACTGCAATCATCTTCGTATCCTCTGCAATATTTTTTCTCATTTCTCTGAAATTTGCTTCCACTGCATCCAGGGAAATCACTGCTTTTACTCTTCTATTTTTTTCCATAACAATTATCTTCCTCTGTTTTTCCTGTTATCCATCTGATAAAAATGCCAGCATGTGCACAGCAGCAATAAAACTTACTGTTCACGCCCTGCCTGAGCCAATACCTCCGGCAGAAAACGAATGATATCCCTTGCTGTCATTCCTCTCTCTCCAACTGTCTCTGCCGCTTTATCTCCCGCTGCTCCGTGAACATAAACACCCAGCGCAGCAGTCAGAACCGGTGACAGTTTCTTCTCTGCTGAAAGAAACATACAGAGAATCCCTGCCAGCACACCGCTCAGAACATCACCGCTTCCTGCTGTCGCCATTCCTGCATTTCCGGACAGATTCAGACAGGTTTCTCCTGTCTCATCCGCCACCACTGTACATGCATCTTTCAGCACACAGATGGCTCCTGTCTCTTTTGCATAATTCACTGCAGTCCGGATCAGTTTTTTCTGAATTTCACCGATGCTGCTGCCGCACAGGCGGCTCATTTCTCCCAGATGAGGAGTAATGATCACATTTCTGCCAAGAAATCTGCGCCAGTCCTCATGAACAGAGAGCAGATTCAGCCCGTCTGCATCCAGGACCACAGGCTTGCCGCACATGGCAGCGCGCACCAGAAACCACTGTGCACGTTCTCTGCTCTGTCCGGATACCCCGAGTCCGGGTCCTATCACCAGCACATCACACCAGTCCATCATCTTCTGATTTGCACTTTCATCAAATTCACAGGTGATCATCGCTTCCGGCAACAGCGTCTGAAGCGGAATCCGGTTCTCCTCCACTGTCTGGATCTTCACCATTCCCGCGGAACATTTCAGCGCAGCCGCAGCACTTAAATACGCAGCCCCGCACATTCCGGGGGAACCGGCAACCAGAAGAACCTTTCCAAATGTTCCCTTATTTCCATAAGGCACTCTCTCCGGCAGTAAAGAAAGATCGTTCTGTTCCACCGAATGTACAGAAACCGGATACCCGGAATCTTTATAAATTCCGATATCTGCGACAACAACCTCCCCTGCATACATCCGTCCCGGATAAAAACACAGCCCACGTTTTCTGAAAGCAAAGGTCACTGTCAGGTCTGCACGAAAGGCCGTTCCCAGTTCCTGCCCGTTATCCGCATCTATCCCGGAAGGCAGATCCACTGCCACTTTAAAAGCAGACGCCTGGTTCAGTTCCCGGAGGATCTGCGCATAAATACCTTCCACAGGGCGGGCAAGCCCGACCCCGAAAATGGCATCTACTATAGTAGTATATTCACCCGGATTCAGGTTATGCACCTGTGGCACTTCGTAATTTCGTGCAATCTCCATCTGTTTTGCGGTTTCCGGTGTCATCTTTTCTTCTTTTCCCGGGAAATAAAAACTGACTGAAATGCCCTGAAGATGAAGCAGCCTTGCAATCGCCAGTCCGTCTCCGCCGTTATTGCCGCTTCCGCATACCACCAGAACCTTTTCTCTGTCCTCCTGTTTCCAGCGCTTTTTCATCTCTTCTACTGTTTTCAGTGCCGCGCGTTCCATCAGTACCAGGGATAAAACACCTGCGTTCTCTATCGTATTCCTGTCCAGATCTTTCATCTCCTGTGCAGTTACGATATCTCTCATTTTCTCACCTCACCTCTATATTCTCCTGACCGGTTGTTCTCGATTATTCAGTCTATCATAAACCCGCCGGGAACATATTTCGTAATTATTATTTTATTTTTCCACTTAGTATACACCTATTTTAGCCAAAAGAAAAGCTGTGATCTTACGACCACAGCCAGTATCAGCATCGACCTGCCGGTTATTCATGCTCTTTACTCTCTTCTGTTTCTCCGTGAGCTTCCTGCACCTCATGTTCTTTCCGGTACTCACTCAGATTGTAGGATAAAGTCATCAGACTCTCTGACAGATGAACGTTCTCTACCATTACGTCCTCCGGAGCATCCAGATCAATATGTGCAAAATTCCAGATTGCCTTGATTCCGTTTTCAATCAGTATCTTCGCCATCTCTTTGGCTTTATTTTTAGGAAGAGTCAGAACTGCAATTTCCACTTCATTCTCTTTCAGAAACAGCGGCAGATCACTGAGCATCTGGATTTCAATCCCGCGCACCGCGATTCCCTCCAGCACAGGATTTACGTCAAAAATCCCCACCAGTTTAAAACCACGTTTCTCAAAATCCACATAATTGGCCAGCGCTTGTCCCAGATTACCTGCACCCAGAATGATCATCGGATGAACGGTGTCCAGGCCAAGAATCTTACCGATCTCTGTATATAAATACCGTACATTGTAGCCATAACCCTGCTGACCAAAACCGCCGAAATTATTTAAATCCTGACGAATCTGGGAAGCTGTCACATGCATTTTCTTGCTGAGATCATTGGAAGAAATTCTCTCTACATTCTCCTCCATCAGCTCACCGAGGTAGCGGTAGTACCGTGGCAGACGTTTGATAACCGCTTTTGAAATTTCCTTAGCTTCCACAAATTTTCCCTCCTTGATTTGTCTACGTCAATTATACCCAAATGTTATTTTATTGTCAAATTAAACTTGTACTTTTTAGACAAATATTTATCAGTTTTTTTATGAAATTCGATTTTTCCCTCCAAAAAACATCAAATTCCATAAGAATTTACTTTCAAAACCTCCCGGATTCCGTTATAATAAGAGTCGACTGTAATCCGGTATGAATCTGAATCCCCGCAACCGGTGCTCTGATCCATACCATGTCTTATCGGATTTTTCTTCCCTGGCACAGGGATTTATCACTTACAGAATCCTTATAAGACCGGAAGTTTAATTTAGCAAAAAAACTGGAGGAATTACCATGATCTTATCATGTCAGAACATCTGTAAATCCTTTGGCGAAAAAGTAATCCTTGAAGATGCAAGTTTCCATATAGAAGACCGGGAAAAAGCCGCACTGATCGGTAACAATGGTGCCGGCAAAACCACTCTGCTGCGTATCATCATGCACGAAATCTCTCCGGATTCCGGAAACGTTGTCCTTGCCAAAGATAAAAATATCGGCTATCTTGCCCAGTATCAGGACATCCACGGTCATCATACCATCTATGAAGAGCTGATCTCCACCAAGCAGCATATCATTGATATGGAAAACCGTCTCCGTTCTCTCGAACAGGAGATGAAAACAACCACCGGAGATGCACTGGACAGTCTTATGAATACTTACACAAGACTCAGCCATCGGTTTGAACTTGAAAACGGCTATGCATATAAGAGCGAAATCTTAGGCGTTTTAAAAGGTCTTGGATTTACGGAAGAGGATTTCGAACGTCAGATTGAAACCCTTTCCGGAGGCCAGAAAACCCGTGTGGCTCTGGGTAAACTTCTTCTTTCCAGCCCTGACATTCTTCTTCTGGATGAGCCGACCAACCATCTGGATATGGAGAGTATTTCCTGGCTGGAAACTTACCTGCTCAACTACCCGGGTGCAGTATTCATCGTCTCCCATGACCGTTATTTTCTTGACAAAGTTGTAACTAAAGTTGTAGAGATTGAAGCCGGTGCCATGCGCATGTACAGCGGCAATTATTCCGCCTATGCCCTGAAAAAGGCCCAGCTTCGTGACGCACAGTACAAAGCCTACCTGAACCAGCAGCGAGATATCAAACATCAGGAAGCAGTTATCGCCAAACTGAAATCCTTTAACCGTGAGAAATCCATCAAACGTGCGGAAAGCCGTGAAAAAATGCTGGATAAGATTCAGCGTATCGACAAACCGGTAGAAGTGCAGAATCAGATGCGAATCTCCCTGGAGCCGAGATTTGTGAGCGGAAATGATGTCCTTACTGTGGAAAATCTTTCCAAATCCTTTCCCGGACAGACTCTTTTCAGTGATATCTCTTTTGAGATCAAACGTGGAGAGCGTGTTGCACTGATCGGGAATAACGGTACCGGCAAAACCACAATGCTGAAGATCATCAATGGTCTGGTGGATGCAGACGGCGGCCGATTCTCTCTTGGTTCCAAAGTACAGATCGGTTACTACGATCAGGAGCACCATGTCCTGCATATGGAGAAAACAATCTTCGAAGAGATCTCCGATACTTATCCGACCCTTACGGAAACCGAAATCCGAAATATGCTTGCCGCATTTCTTTTCACAGGGGATGATGTATTCAAACTGATCTCCGCCCTCTCCGGTGGGGAAAGAGGCCGTGTATCCCTCGCGAAGCTGATGCTCTCTGAAGCGAATTTCCTGATTCTCGATGAGCCTACCAACCATCTGGATATCGCATCCAAGGAGATTCTGGAAGAAGCGTTAAACAGCTATACCGGAACTGTATTTTACGTTTCCCACGACCGATATTTCATCAACCAGACTGCCACCCGTATTCTGGATCTTACCAACCAGGCAATTGTAAATTATATCGGTGATTACGATTATTATCTGGAGAAAAAAGAGGAGCTGACAGAGAAATATGCACCTGCCGCAGCACAGGCAGCAGCAGAGGCAAAACAGGCTTCCGATAACAAGCTCTCCTGGCAGCAGCAGAAAGAAGAACAGGCCCGCCAGAGAAAACGGGAAAACGAACTGAAAAAAGTCGAAGCCCGGATCGAAGAACTGGAAACCAGAGACAAAGAAATTGATGAAGCCATGGTTCTTCCGGATGTCTGCACAAACGTGGCAGAATGCGCAAGACTCAGCAAAGAGAAAGCCGCGATCACAGAAGAACTGGAAACCTTATATGAAAAGTGGGAAGAACTTGCATAATGCAGGTTCCTCCCATTTTTATTCATATCTGTCTGTTATTATAAAATCTCGTCCAGTCTTTCTCTGATCGCAAGGATAAATTCTTTGCTGTTAAGTACAGTTACATTCTCAAGAGAAGTGATCAGTGCAAGGTCTTTGGTCATCTTTCCGCTCTCGATTGTCTCCAGAGTTGCCTGTTCCAGCTTGTCTGCAAAATTCATCAGCTCCTGATTGCCGTCCAGCTCTCCTCTTTTTCTCAGAGCACCTGTCCATGCAAAAATGGTCGCTACGGAGTTGGTAGATGTTTCTTCGCCTTTCAGATGACGGTAATAATGTCTCTGTACGGTTCCGTGAGCAGCTTCATATTCATAGTATCCCTGCGGAGATACCAGAACGGAAGTCATCATTGCAAGAGAGCCAAATGCAGAGGAAACCATGTCACTCATGACATCTCCGTCATAGTTCTTGCATGCCCAGATAAATCCGCCTTCTGCCTTCATAACACGGGCAACAATATCATCGATCAGGCTGTAGAAGTATTCAATGCCTGCTGCTTCAAATTTTTCTTTGAACTCATTCTCATAAATGGTTGCAAAGATTTCTTTGAAACGTCCGTCATAAATCTTGGAAATCGTATCTTTTGCGCCAAGCCAGATGCTCTGTCTGGTATCCAGCGCATAGCTGAAGCAGCATCTTGCAAAACTGCTGATAGAATCATCCAGATTGTGCATACCCTGAAGAACACCAGCTCCGTCATAATGATGGATCAACTCTTTCTTCTGTTCTCCGTTGGCACCTTCAAATACCAGATAAGCATCTCCAGGTCCATCGATGTACATCTCTGTATTCTTGTATACATCACCGTATGCATGACGTGCGATTGTGATCGGTTTCTTCCAGTTCTTTACACAAGGTTCGATTCCTTTTACAACAATCGGTGCGCGGAATACGGTACCGTCAAGGATCGCACGGATCGTTCCGTTAGGGCTTTTGTACATTTTCTTTAATGTGTACTCTTCCATTCTCGCCTTATTTGGAGTGATGGTTGCACATTTTACAGCAACGCCATACTTCTTGGTCGCTTCTGCCGCATCAACAGTTACCTGGTCATCTGTTTCGTTTCTGTATTCCAGACCAAGGTCATAATACTCTGTGTTCAAATCAATGTATGGAAGAAGAAGTTCATCTTTGATGATCTTCCAGAGAATTCTGGTCATTTCATCTCCATCCATTTCGACAAGTGGTGTCTGCATCTGAATTTTTTTCATATAGGTCCTCCTCTTTGGCTTCGAAAATTAACGGAATATCCACTCATTTGTGTTTACCCGGTCAAATTACCTACCATTGTAGCGGAAATACTTCGATTCGTCAATGCTTTTATACACTAAAGTGATACTTTTTGTTACTATAGCAATTCCACATACTGTCATCCCATAATATGTCTTTTCAGATATCTCTCCATCTGAATTTCACATCACACAGTACCTTTTTCCCTGCTTATGTCTGGCTTGTGCTTATGTTTGACCAGTTTTTTTGTACCTGTCACAGTTCCATGAATCGCTCCAGGTCAAATTTTCCCCAACCCTGCTGGTTCTTTGGAAGTCCCATATCTCTGGCACTTTCTTTGAGTTTTATTTTAATCTGCACATTTGTAAGAGCCGGATTTTTTTCCAGCATTAAAGCTGCTGCCCCGGAAATCAGCGGCGTAGACATTGAAGTCCCGCTTTTGATCCCATAAGCATAATCACTTCCAGGTGCACAGGCAAGCACACGGCTTCCAGGTGCCACCAGATCCGGCTTGCAGACACATTCAAATGTGGGTCCTCTTCCGGAAATCGCTGTTTTTCCGGTCAGAAGATCGCTTGAGCCAACAGTAATAATCTTCCTGCTGCTCCCAGGTGCCGTGATACTCCCGTATCCTGGTCCCTGATTACCGGCTGCTGCCACCACCACAAGTCCCTCATCCCACAGCTGCTCTACGCCTTCGATCAGGATCTGATGATCGTTTCCTGATCTGCATGTCGTTCCCACGGAAATATTTACAATCCGGATTTTATAGCGTCTCCTGTTTTCAAGTATCCATCGAACGGCTTTCAGGATATCCCCCTTTTTTCCATTTCCCATACGATCCAGCACTTTTAATACGATCAGTCCACATTCCGGTGCAATTCCCGTAATTCTGCCATCTGACGCCTTCCCGTCCCCTCCAATAATGCCGCACACATGGGTTCCATGAGAATTATCATCATACGGTGCCCGTCTGTATCCTATAAAGTCCTGAAACGCCCATATTCTTCCTGTAAAATCTATATGTGGAAAAATTCCGGTATCCAGTACACAGACTCCAATCCCCTTTCCCGTATAATCTGACCGAATCATAAAAACCTCCGAACTGATAACTCCAAAACTTCTTTACTTTACTCTATTCCGTAATTTCATTTTGGATATTTATAACAATTCGAAGGTTTTTTTAACATAAATCTTTTGATTTTTATATAAAATGTATAAATTCCGTCCAGATGCGAATACTCTGACTGTAAAACCAGGGAGGTATTAATTTTATGATTGCATTATTTATCATTATCTTTTTTCTTTTTCAGACTTTTGTTCTGCTCTGCTGCGTTGCCGCAGGAAATGACGCTGCCTCGCAGGAACTCTCCGACCAGGAACAGATAGAGTTCATTCAGGCATGGAAAAAACAGCATAATTGCTGATCCTGACATAAATCCTAACTGATTGCCCATCCTTCTGACTTTTTCCTGATGTCAATAAAATCACGGTATCTGCCCGGAACCCGGATCAGTTCTTCATGAGTGCCCTGCTGCCCGATCTGTCCGTCATCCACAACCCTAATCCATTCGTACAAGAATAGTTACTGTTCATTCCGTTCTCAGCAACCAGGAATATTACAAGACAAAAAAAGACCCCACAGTACAATTTCTCATACTGTGAGGTCCGGTATTACTCCGTTTGGACACTCTCATGCTCGCGCATGAATCTATATTTTTATGTTAATTATGCATTCTTCTCAGCGATTGCTGCCTGTGCTGCTGCAAGACGAGCGATCGGTACACGGAATGGTGAGCAGGATACATAGTTAAGACCGATCTTGTGGCAGAATTCTACAGAAGACGGATCTCCACCATG
>SKEG01000181.1_pt1 | contig 74530 bp, 54 predicted proteins | sample 4826631 | NCBI WGS metagenome assembly SKEG01 (sample SAMN11008815, study PRJNA524170) | human gut metagenome | biome: Human fecal sample; material: Feces; isolation source: fecal sample from pouch patient p26, p34, p50 | host: Homo sapiens | place: Israel: Tel-Aviv | collected 2016-11-02
GAAAAAGAATATATAAAAAATGTGCATAATAGCACAGAAAAGATCCGTAACCGGATAAAAAAGAACCGCGGGACACGCGGGGATAGCCTGTTTTAGCTTTGCCCTGAAGGGCAATCGAGCAGGAAGCCCCCACTTCAAAATCTGTAAGATTTAAGTGGCGGGAGTATGTCACCTGCAAAATAATAACCGAATCAGGTAAGCCTCTTGTGGAGGTTGCGAAAAGCAATAAGCAAAAATAAAAAATCAACAGTGAAAAGCAGGCAGATGATCACACAGAATCATCTACCTGCTTTTCGTTAAATTTATCCATCATTTCTTTGTGAGTTTTATAATTCTTCGGACTCATTCCAAACTTCTTCTTAAAAGCCTTGGAAAAAACAAGCTGGTCTTCATAGCCCACATTATTAGCAATCTCTTTAACAGACAGACTGGTGCTGACCAGAAGATTGGCTGCTTTATGCATCTTATAATCAATGAGGAAGGTCTGTGCCGACATTCCAAGCTCTTTCTGAAAGGAACTGTTCAGATAGGCACGGCTGATTCCGATATTATCTGCAATATCAGAGATGCCGATTCCTCTTTGATACATATCTTTAATATATTCAATGGCAAGCTCCACGTAAACACTGGTGCTATAAGCATATTTGGCATTTTTTTTGTTCTGTGCAGACTGTTTTTCATGAAAGTCGGCAAGCTCGGCTAACAACAGGATCAGATAAGCCTGGCGCCTTAGATCATTGGCTTTGGAAAGCTGCTTATGATTCAGCATATAATCGATGTGTTTCAGGATTATTTTCTGATCCGGTGCAGGAAGTACTAATTGATTTTTGGAAAATCCACATTCTTTTACCATTGAGTGAGCTCGGATTCCGCGAAAACCAATCCAGGCATAAGTCCAGGGATTGGTTTCATCAGCACCGTATGTGACTGGTTCATTTGGATAAATTACAAACATCTGTCCGGGAGTAAGGCTCCAGGTCTGACCTCCGGCAGAATAGAATCCGGTACCGTCCAGCACAAAATGGATGATGAACTCATCTCTTGGCATGGAACAGATATGTCCGGGCGGGCAGTGTTCTTTGCCCGTATGGATCAGACTGATATCAAGGGAGCCTTCTTTCAGATTTTCAAGACAGCGGAAAGTAGCGCTGTCCGTATATTTTACATTTGGCATTTGGGTAATTCCTTTTTCTATTTTCTTTGATTGCAGATATTGTTGATATAAAGACATAAGGACTGATATCCTGCAAATACGCATAAATTCAAGTCGTTGTTGACATTTTACCATAAATTCAGCGGTTTTTCCATAACGATTATGACATAAATTCATTTCATTAGTCCATTTAAAAAAATAGACAAAAACGTATAATAAGAATCACAAGGAACACGTCGAAACGACGAATAAAGGAGGATGTATATGAGAAAAAACATGAAAAAACTCACAGTCGCAACAGTGATCGGTGCTATGACAGTTACTGCACTTGCACCAGTAAGCGCACAGGCGAAAGACAAAACTCTGACAGTTGCAATCTGGGATAACGGACAGAAAGCCGGACTTCAGGAAATTATGGATGAGTTTACAAAAGAGACCGGAATCAAAACTGAACTTCAGGTAGTAGAGTGGAGCAGCTACTGGACACTTCTTGAAGCAGGTGCATCAGGCGGAGACATGCCGGACGTATTCTGGATGCATTCCAATGAAGCTGTAAGATATATGTCCAATGATATCTTACTTGATCTGACAGACAAGATTGCAGACAGCGACAAATTGGAAATGGACAAATTCCCGGAAGATATCAAAGAAATGTATCAGTGGGACGGAAAAACATACGCAGTACCGAAGGACATCGATACAATTGCTATGTGGTACAACAAAGATATGTTTGATGAAGCAGGAATCGACTATCCGGACGGAAGCTGGACATGGGATGAATTCTATGATATTGCAGAGAAACTTACAAAAGAAGACGGAAGCCAGTACGGTTTTGCAGCAAACCCGTCTAACGAGCAGGATACATGGATGAATATTGTTTACTCCATGGGCGGACGTGTACTGACAGATGACAACAAATCCGGTTTTGATGATCCAAACACTATCAAAGCAATGGAATTCGTTGACAAATGCGTTAAAAATGTAATGCCTCCTGCATCTACAATGTCCGAAACAGGTACAGACGTACTCTTCGGATCTGGCAAGGTAGCTATGATTTCTCAGGGATCCTGGATGGTATCTGCTTTCAAAGACAACGATTATATCAAAGAACACTGTGATGTGGCAAGACTTCCGAAAGATGCTGAAACAGGAGAGAGCGTATCTCTTTACAATGGTCTTGGATGGGCAGCATCTGCAAACACAGATATGCCGGACGAAGCTTTCCAGCTTATTGAGTGGTTCGGTTCCAAAGATATGCAGAAGAAACAGGCTGATCTTGGTGTAACAATGGCAGCTTACGAAGGAATGTCCGATGGATGGGTTAACAGTGTTGATTGCTTTAACTTACAGCCATACATGGATGCAATGGACAATATCGTATTCAGACCACACACAAATGCAACACTTGCATGGTGGAACCCAATGTGCGAAGAACTGAAGAAACCATGGAATGATGAGGAAAGCATGGATGATGCATGCAAGAATATCGTTACTATTATGAACGATGCCATCGCAGAAGAGTCCTATTAATTAATGTTTAACAAAACCATTCATAAAAAATAAGAAACGGAAAAGCTGCCGCAGAAAAGATTCCGATCATGTGATAACCACAGGAGTCACAAAGGGTATGCTCATATGCGGCAGTTTTCCATTCAAATCAGCAACAAAATTCTATGATAAGAAGGAGTGAGAGCCGTGGCAAATCCAAAAAAAGGTACCAGTCAGGCGCGGAATGAATTCATCTGGGGATGGGCGTTCATTCTTCCTACAATGCTTGGTCTGATCATCTTAAATATCTATCCGATTTTTAAGACCATTTATGAGAGCTTTTTCAAGACCGGAGATTTCGGTAAGGGAAATATCTTCATTGGTTTTGACAATTATGTAAAGCTGTTCCACGATGCGGAAGTATGGCAGGCATTATTAAATACATTTAAATATGCCATTGTGGAAGTTCCGTTTTCCATTGCTATCGCACTTGTACTGGCAGTTTTATTAAACCGTAAAATGAAAGGCCGTGCTGTTTACAGAACTATTTTCTTCCTGCCTATGGTTGCTGCTCCGGCTGCGATCGCCATGGTATGGAGATGGCTGTTCAACTCAGAGTTTGGTCTTCTCAATCACATTTTTCATACAAAGATCAACTGGATTTCTGATCCGAAGATTGCAGTCTATGCGATCGCAGTGATCGGTGTATGGTCCATCATTGGCTACAATATGGTACTTTTCCTATCAGGTCTGCAGGAAATCCCAAGAGATTATTATGAAGCAGCAAGCATTGACGGAGCAACCGGAATCAAACAGTTCTTCCACATTACAATCCCGCTGCTTTCACCGACCATCTTCTTTGTAATGGTTACCCGTGTCATCGGTGCCATGCAGGTATTCGACCTGATCTTCATGGTTATGGACAGAAACAGTCCTGCACTTTACAAAACACAGTCACTTGTTTACCTGTTCTACCAGAATTCCTTTGTACAGAATAACAAAGGTTATGGTTCAACAATCGTCGTACTTCTTCTGGTTGTAATTATGATCATGACAGTATTCCAGAATATTGCGCAGAAGAAGTGGGTTCATTATAACTAAGGAGGGATAATTATGTCAGCAAGAGATAAAGCAAACAGAGTTCTGATCCATGTTATCCTGATACTGGTATCTATTACCATGCTGGTTCCTTTCTTATGGATGATTCTGACAGCTTTCAAAACTATGACAGAGGCAACCTCTGTCAACCCGTTCGTAATCCTCCCGTCTACATGGAGATGGGACAGTTTTAGAGAAGTAAGCGCAAATATGGATTTCTTACATCTGTATATCAATACCTTACTTCTGATTCTGGGTCGTGTTGTATGTGCGGTTCTGACAGCAACACTGGCAGGCTATGCATTTGGACGTCTGAACTTCAGGGGGAAAAACCTGATGTTCTCTCTGGTACTTTTCCAGATGATGGTGCCTGGACAGATCTTCATTATCCCACAGTACTTAATGGTAAGTAAAATGGGAATGCTCAATACCATTTTTGCCCTGGTATTTCCCGGTATTGTTACTGCATTTGGTACATTTCTCCTCAAACAGGCTTATATGGGACTTCCAAAAGATCTGGAAGAGGCAGCACGTCTTGACGGATGTAACATCGGTCAGACCTTCCTGTTCATCATGGCTCCTCTGACACGTTCTTCCATGGTGGCACTGGGAATCTTCACAGCAGTATTTGCATACAAAGATCTGATGTGGCCTCTGATCTGTAACAAAGATGTAATGCCTCTGTCAGCAGCACTTGCAAAAATGCAGGGACAGTACACCAACAATTATCCGCAGCTGATGGCAGCATCTCTGCTTGCATGTATCCCGATGATCGTACTGTATCTGATCTTCCAGAAGCAGTTCATCGAAGGTATTGCAACATCTGGTGGTAAGCTGTAAGTTAAAAAAAATAAAAAGAAGAATCCGGGAGGTTCGGGACATTTCCCCTGAACTATACAGGCAGAATTTTGTTATACAACTGGAAAGAGAAGAATAACAGAAGGCTGCCTGAAACTGGATATCTGATTGCTGAATCATCTGTAAAGGTGAAAGTCAGGACAAAATCATTAAGATAGAAAAAGGAAGGGGTAATAAAAAATGAAACCAGGAAGTCTTTATGACAGGATATTTGGATTTTTAGGTCAGTTAATTGCATTGAATTTACTATGGATCGTGTGCTCTCTTCCTGTTATTACAGCAGGGGCATCCACCACTGCTTTGTATTATTGTACATTAAAACTCCACAAGGATGGAGATATCCGGGTATTTCATGATTTTTTTAAAAGCTTTAAGCAGAACTTCAAACAGTCAACTCTGATCTGGATCCTGATGGCAGCAGTTGCAGTATTTCTTTATATGGAGAAAGAATCGTTGGTAACTATGCCTGGTTCCATGCCACAGATTTTCAATTACGTGATTCTGGCGGTATGTATTCCGCTGATTGCCATTGCACTGTACATATTCCCGACAGTTGCAGCATTTGAAAACAAAACAATGACTTTGATCACAAACGCATTTTATTTTGCGGTTAAACATATAGGTTATGCGATAGCAGTGGCAGTGATCACGATACTGCCAATGACCATGACACTTGTAGATGCAAAACTTTTTCCGGTATATCTGCTGATTTGGCTGATGGTGGGATTTTCCCTGACAGCCTATGCAGATTCCTGGTTTATGTGGAAACTGTTCAAACCGTATTTCAAAGAGGACGAAGAAGAACATCACTATGTAGATACAGAACCGGATCAGTATGCTTTTTAACAAAAAAACAACAAAGAAATGAGAGGTACAGAGTATGGAATGGATTAAGTATCATGAGGCAGAAAAAGTATTTGACCTGAGAACAGAAAACAGCACCTATCAGATGCAGGTAAGAGAGTATGATACTCTGGTTCATCTGTATTATGGATGCCCGGTAGGGGATTCCCTGATTACGGACAGGATTGTATGTGTGGACAGAGGATTCTCCGGAAATCCGTATGAAGCAGGAAAAGACAAAACATTTTCCCTGGATACTCTGCCGCAGGAATATACAGCTTACGGAAACGGAGATTATCGTATCAATGGTCTGGAAGTAGAGCAGGCAGACGGCAGCGACACTGCAAATCTGAAATTTGAATCCTATGAGATCACAAAAGGAAAATACAGCCTGAAAGGTCTCCCTGCAATGTTTGCAAAAGAAGATGAGGCAGAGACATTGGAGATTGTCCTGGCAGACCGTGTCAGCGGACTGAAAGCACATCTTCTCTACAGTGTATTCCCACATCTGGATGTGATCACCAGAGCAGTTCGTCTGGAACAGACTGGTGAGACACCTGTTACAGTAAAGAAAGCAATGTCTATGGAAATGGATTTTGAATATAGAGAAATGGATGCAGTTCATTTCTATGGCAGACATAACGTAGAACGTCAGATGGAAAGAACACATCTGGGTCATGCAAACTGGTCTGTAGGAAGTATTCGCGGCACTTCCAGTCATCATCATAACCCATTTGTAATCCTCTGCGACAGAAACACAGAAGAAACATATGGAAACTGCTATGGATATGCACTGGCTTACAGTGGAAACTTTACATTTGAGACAGAGGTAGATCAGGTAGGACATACCCGTGTGGTAATGGGAATCCATCCATATCATTTCGCATGGACACTGGAAAAAGGTGACACATTTGAAACTCCGGAAGTGATTATGTCATATTCCGCAGAAGGATTTGGAAAACTTTCTCGCATTTATCATGATGCATACAGAAACAACCTGATCCGCAGCAAATACGTAGAACAGCCAAGACCAATCCTCGTAAACAACTGGGAAGCTACCTATTTTGATTTTGATGCAGACAAACTGTATCATATTGCAGAAGAAGCCAGGAACATCGGCTTGGATATGTTTGTTCTGGACGATGGATGGTTTGGCAAAAGAGATAATGACTGGTGCGCACTTGGTGACTGGGAAGTAAATGAAGAGAAGATCAAAGGTGGACTTCCTGCACTTGCAGAGAGAATCCACGGACTTGGACTGAAATTCGGTCTCTGGGTAGAGCCGGAGATGATTTCCGAGGACAGTGATCTCTACAGAGAATATCCGGACTGGGCATTGAAGATTCCGGGACGTGCTATGAACCGGAGCAGACATCAGCTCAATCTGGACATTACCAGAAAAGAAGTCCGTGACCATATCATGAACCAGATTTTCAAAGTTCTGGATGCATGCAAGGCAGATTATGTAAAATGGGATATGAACCGCAGTGTAGACAACGTATTCTCCGCAGCACTTCCAAAAGAACGCCAGGGAGAGGTTTATCACAGATATGTACTTGCAGTATATGAAATGATGGAAAGCCTTGTGCAGAGATATCCAAATCTCCTGTTTGAATCCTGCTCAGGTGGCGGCGGAAGATTTGATGCAGGAATGCTCTATTATTCTCCACAGATCTGGTGCAGCGATAACACTGATGCTATTGACAGACTGAAAATCCAGTACGGTACTTCTTTCGGATATCCGGTAAGTGCAATGGGGGCTCATGTCAGCGTATGCCCGAACCACCAGTCAGGCAGGATCACACCATTCGAGACAAGAGGAACGGTTGCATCATCCGGTACATTTGGCTATGAACTGGATCTGATGAAGATGTCCGAAGAAGACAAAAAGACAGCCAGAGAGCAGATTCTGAAATACAAAGAAATCGAGCATCTGGTACAGTCCGGAGATTACTATCGTCTGATAAATCCATTTGAAAACAACAACCATGTACTCTGGCAGTTCGTATCCAAGGACAAAAAAGAGACAGTTGTATGTGGCGTAAGACTCCACAGCGAAGCTAATCCGTATATCTATCTTTTCTATCCTCAGGGACTGGATGCAGATCTGCATTACGAAGACATTGCAACCGGAAAAGTATACACAGGCGCAGCACTGATGAAAGCAGGACTGCCATTACCATTGACAACAGGTGATTACCAGCCAATCAGATTTACATTTAAGGCAGTGGAGAAATAATTACCGAATCAAATAAGTTATCTGATTCAATTGTAGGTGACTGTTTGAACATAATAAAAAGATGAAAACCAGTAATTAAGTTTATTAATAGCAGATAAGCTTAGTTACTGGCTTTTTTTGTCCTTTGCCATCTATAGATATCAATCAGTAAATAATCACAAAATTTTATATGATATATCTTTATAAGATGTTGTAGAATGATGTAAAATAGTCGTAGAATTATAAAAAACGAGGCAGGTAAAGAAAAATGAAAGAGAAAATCAAAAAAATGCCGGGAAGAATCAGAAATTATTTTTGCTCACATATGAGTGCGCAGGTTACAGTAACAGTAGTATTACTTCTGATTCTGGCAGGTCTGGTCCTTCAGATTTACGTAAAAAATCAATATTTTAATTATCTGCTCAGGAATACCAGATCAATGGAAGAATCCATGATTGAAACATCGACGATTAATATTGATGCAAATCTGAAGGATATCATCAGTGCTGCATGCAATGTAGGAGTTAATGAGACATTAAGAGTTCTGGTAGAAAACACGGAAGCAGACGGAATACTTCTGGCAAAAGAAAAACTGACATTGGGCAGCAGAATGGATGATATTGCTCATCAGATTGGAAGTGTTGTATCTATTGCAATTGTATCAGATGAAGGTCTGTGGCAGGAGTATGGGGTTTATTGGTACCAGACATCTTCAAAAGGAGTATGGGAAGATGGCAATCTGGATAAACTTCAGGAAATATATGAAAAGACCATGGCACTTCAGAAAGAGAAAGCAAATGTCAGGTACTATGTAGAGACAGATCCTGCTGTTCACAGTCAGTGGCCGCAGATAAGAATGGTACATATTGCAGTTCCGCTGATTGGAAAAACTTACAGTTATTCTCATGTGAAAAATGTAGCGGTCGTATCTTTCGATATGGGAGATATTCTGGAAAAAAGTGCTTTTGACAGAGTAGCTGATAAACCTCTTTCGATTGGATATATTGCAGATGAAAATAACAGAATCATTTACCATCCAAATGAAGAGTACGATGGAATGACAGTGGAAAGTTACAGAAAAACGCTGGACAGTACCGAGAATATCAGCAGATCATTAAAATATTTTGGATGGACAGCATATATTACCACGGATCTTGGAAAAATGCGTGCACAGGTTAACCAGATGTATACCAGAAGCATTTATGTATATCTGTTTTTGTTGTGTATCTGTGGATTTTTATGGCAGTTTACAATACGAAGAGTATTAAAACCAATTGATATTATACGGGATTCTATGCGAAATATTAAACTTTCCAAGAATCTTCCGAAGATAGAAGTAAAGGGAACCAATGAGATATGGCAGTTGGCTGGTTATTATAACGAAATGGCGGAAACTCTGGAACGACAGTACAAGGAAATACGTAGATATTATCGTGAAAAGAATCTTTCTATCCGTCAGAAAAATAAGGCAGAGAAAGAAGCTCTGGAATCACAGATCAATGCACATTTTCTCTGCAATACACTGACTGCGATCAATTATAATGCGATAGATAATGAAGATTATGAGGTAGCAGATCTTCTGAAAAAGCTTTCTAATATGCTTTCATATACATTCTCAAGGAAGCTTGTGTCAGTAAGTCTGGGGCAGGAACTGAGATGGGTAGAGCAGTATCTATATCTGCAGAAGTTCAGGCTTATGGATGTGTTTGACTACGAGATTGAATTTCAGGAAGAATACGGCGAATGGCCATGCTGTAAACTGTTTATTCAGCCATTTGTGGAGAATTCTATCCTTCATGGTTTTGAAGGAAGAGAAAGCGGGGGAATGATCCGTATTACGGGTCACATTGATGGATCCAGATTCCGTCTTTGCATTGAAGATAATGGATGTGGAATGAATGAAGATACAGAGAAACTGATGCAGCAGATTCTTATGGAAAAGCATACTTTGGATTTGGCAGGAACAGGAATCGGGATTCAGAATGTAGTGACAAGACTGCGAATGTATTATGGAGAAGAACTTTCTGTAGTTTTGGAATCAGAACCTGAAAAGGGGACAAAATTTACTTTCTGGCTTCCAATACCAGAGAATCCGGAGAAAGATATAGAGTAAATAAATGTAGCAAAAAAAGTAACAGAGGAGGTCTTTATACATTGAGAATTTTAATTGCAGAAGATGAGCAGAGAACCAGACAGGGATTAGTAAGGGTTTTGCAGAGCCTGAGGGATGAGTATGAGATTGTGGCACAGGCATCTAATGGAAAAGCAGCGCTGGAAATGATTCTGGAACAGAAGCCGGATGTGGTTTTTATTGATATCAAGATGCCGTTTATGGACGGGCTTTCAGTAATAGAAGCTGCCAGAGCTCAGGGAATTAAGGCAGAATTTGTGATTGTAAGTGCATATGCAGATTTTGATTTTGCCAAGCAGTCAATTTCTCTTGGTGTAATAGAGTATCTTCTGAAACCTCTTACAAGAGATGAGGCAGAAGCAGTACTGAAGAAAATTGAGAATAAGATCAGTGGAAAAAATAGCTATTCCCGCAGAAAATCCAGAAATTTGAGAGATAAATATCCGGATGCCCACCCTATGATTCTGCAAGCTCTGGATATCATACAGAGTGGATATGCCGGAAAAATAAGCCAGAAGAAATTGGCAGAAGATCTTGGGCTGAGCCAGGAATATTTCAGTTATCTTTTTGGAAAAAATATCGGAGAAAATTTCAGCACTTTTCTAAGGGAGTATAGAATTGAACAGGCACAGTATATGTTGAGGGAAGAAATATGTGATCAGAGGGATGTTCCTTATCAGGTAGGATTTTCCGATTCTAAATACTTCAAAAAAGTCTTTCGCGAGGTGACAGGAAAGAGTCCATCTGAATATCTGTCAGAAATAAAAGAGTAAAAATATAAGAAATATATGGAAAATATCCTGAAAATCTTAAAATATTTCCTTAATCTTAAAATATTATCCGTACAAAATTCCTTTTTCCATAAAATCTTGGGTTATGCGGTGGAAATTTGAATGGTAAAATATATACAACAAAACAACAGAGAGACGACTTAAAATTGTGCAACTAACCAAAACAAAATTCAACTAAGAAGGAAAAAGGGAGGAAAAAACATGAAAAAAACATTATTTACAGCAACATTATTGGCGGCTTCGCTGATGGCGGCATCAACTGTACAGGCAGCTCCGCAGGAAGTTACAATGTGGCATTATTTTGATCAGAAGCCAGAGCAGGAAATGCTCGCAGACATGGTTGAAGAATATAATTCTTTACAGGATGACATTCACATCAATGCAACATTCGTATCCAGAACAGAGTTAATGAACCAGTACACAGTTGGAGCACTTTCAGGAGAACTTCCTGATATCGGACAGGTAGATTCACCGGATATGGAATCCTACATATCTCTCGGAGTATTCGAAGATATCACTGATGAGCTGGAATCATGGGGAGAACTGGATCAGTTCTATGATGGACCATTAAGCTCCTGTAAAGACCCTGATGGAAAAGTTTACGGACTTCCACAGAATAGTAACTGTCTTGCACTTGCTTGCAATATGGATCTTCTGAAAGCAGCCGGATATGATCATATGCCGCAGAGTCTTGATGAGTTCAAGGAAATGGTTGCAGCAACAACAGATGCATCCAATGATGTATACGGATTCGCAATGTGTGCAGTATCTACAGAAGAAGGAACATTCCAGATCCTTCCATGGCTGAGATCTGTACAGAATGGAACTGGCGTTAATGTTGATAATATTACTGCTGATTCTGCTGTAAATGGATTACAGACACTTGGAGATTTTGTAGCAAACGGATACATGAGTAAAGAGTGTGTAAACTGGACACAGGCAGATGCATGGAATCAGTTCTGCGCAGGAAAAGCTGCATTTGCAGAATGTGGAACATGGCATCTGGCACAGACAGATGCAATCAACGGAGCATTTGAATATGACTTTACACTTCTTCCAACAGGCGACGAAGGAACCTCTACATCTACAATCGGTGGTGAGAACTTTGGTGTCTGCAAAGGATCAGAAAACAAAGAAGCATGTGCTAAATTCCTTGAGTGGCTCTGCTCACAGGAAAACGAAGCAAAATGGGCAGCTGTAGGCGGAAAGATTCCTACAAGACAGGATGCGACAGCTGAATACACATTTGAGCAGGATGGATTTAAGGTATTTACAGATGAAATGAATTATGCGCAGGCTCGTGGACCGCACGCTGAATGGCCATCTATTTCTGAAGCGGTTTATACAGCAACACAGTCTGTAATCGTAGACGGAACATCTGCAAAAGACGCTCTTGAAACAGCAGCAGCTAAAATTAATCCAATCGTAGAAGAAACTCCTCTTCCTGAAAGCAACTAAAACTAACAAACAGGGAAGGATGTGGCTTTAATGGCAGCAAAGTCTAGGACTATGGCGCAGCAAAAGACGAAAGAAGCATACTGTTTCATTGTACCTGCATTTATTTATATGATCCTTGTGCTGGGATACCCGATCGTTTATAACATTATTCTCAGTCTTAAGGATGTAAATGTAAAGAACCTGAAATCAGGAACTTCCGTATTTGTCGGATTACAGAACTATATTGATTTATTCCATGATCCGACATTTCTTCTGGTTCTGCGCAATACATTTATTTTTACAATAGCTTGTCTTATTTTCCAGTTTACCATCGGATTTGCATTTGCGATGTTTTTCAATCAGAAATTTAAACTCGCAGGTCCGATCAGAGGTCTGATTCTTGTCAGCTATATGATGCCAATGGCAGTAACTGGTCTTCTTGGTAAAAATATCTTTTCCAATGCAGGTCTTATCAATGACCTGCTTGGAAAAATCGGAATCAGCGGTCCGGAATGGCTGGTTAACACCAGCACAGCTCTGATTGCAGTAATTATTATGAACTGCTGGGTAGGTATTCCGTTTAATATGCTCCTTCTTGTATCAGGACTTACAAGTATTTCACCGGATGTATACGAGAGCGCATCCATGGATGGAGCAAACTGGGGACAACGTTTTCTTTTTATAACTCTTCCCCTGATGAAAGAGTCAATTCTTGCAGTACTGATGTTAGGATTTATCTATACATTCCGTGCATTTGACCTGATGTATATCATGACAGCCGGAGGTCCGTTGAATTCAACAGATGTGCTGGGAACATATTCTTATATGTTATCATTTACACAGTTTAACTTTTCAAAAGGTGCGGCAGTTGCAATGGTACTGTTTGCATGCCTGTTCCTTATTGGTCTGTTCTATCTGAAACTGTTATCAAAAGAAGAGGAGGAAGGCTGATATGGATAATATGACAGGTGCTGAAAAGGCAAAAGAGATCAGAAATTCGATATTTGCACTTCTTATTGCATTTATCTTCTTATTTCCGATTTACTGGCTGATACAGATTTCATTTAAGTCAGATGCAGAAACATTTGGAAAGGTTCTTACCTATTTTCCACATGATTTCACCTTTGAACCGTGGCTGGAAAACTTAACAGATAAAACGTTTCTGATATCTTTGAAAAACAGTTTTCTTAATGGACTTTTGACAATGGCAATTGCTCTGGTACTCGGTGTCCCGGCAGCATATGGAATGGGAAGATACAGAGTAAAAGGTGGAAATGTTTTCCTTCTTACATTTCTGATTTCACAGATGCTTCCTCCATCCCTGACATTGACCCCAATGTATCTGATTTTCAGTAAATTGGGCTTTCTTGGAAATCATCTGACAGCTCCGGTTGCGATTGCAGCCAGTTCTATACCGTTTGTAATCGTAACATTGAGACCTTATTTCAGAAGTATTCCGGTATCATTGGATGAGGCCGCAAGACTGGATGGATGCGGATCGGTAAAAGCATTTCTTATGGTTATGCTTCCGGCAGTAAAAACAGGAATTATTACTATCATGGTTATTTCATTCCTGAACGGCTGGAATGATCTGGTATATTCAATGACATTTAATGTTGCAGAGACAATGAGACCTTTGACAGCGAATATTTATAAATTCCAGAGTGCATATGGTACAAGATGGAACTGTATCATGGCTTATGGTGCAATACTGGTACTTCCGGTAATTCTGATGTTTATTTTCTTACAGAAATATATTGTAGGCGGTCTTGTCGCAGGTGCGGTAAAAGACTGATAAAATAAAGCTATTATTTATATTATAAACAAGTTCAGCGGATTAGAACAAAACAGATAAAACTGCAGTTCCAATTCGCTGAAACTCCATTAAGAATGAAAAGGAGAAGGCAGAAATGGCAAATCAGGAAGAAGTAAGAGACGTATATGGGTATTTTGAGCAAAAAGGAAATGCGCTGTGCTACCGTTATGAGGCTGAACGGGTAAGAATTGAGCCGTGGGGTGCTGACAGCCTTCGTGTACGTGCATGGAAAACCGCAGAGATGGATCAGGCAGACTGGGCATTGATCAAACCAGAGAAGGAAATCACACCGGAAATCGAAGTTCGCGAAGACGGAGCAACGATCCGTAATGGTAAGATCCGTGCAGAGATTAATCTGATCGGTAAAATTGCATTTTATAATCAGAAAGGAGAACTTTTACTGGATGAGTATGTCCGCAACAGAAAAGATATGTTCGGAAATACCTGCAGTTCTCTTGAAGTAGAAGCTAGAGAATTTAAGCCTATCACAGGTGGGGATTACAGACTGACAATGCGTTTTGTTTCCACACCGGAGGAGAAAATATATGGTATGGGCCAGTATCAGCAGCCATACCTTGATGTAAAGGGAGCTGATCTTGAACTGGCACACAGAAATTCACAGGCAAGTGTTCCGTTCATGCTTTCTAGTCTTGGATATGGATTCTTGTGGAATAATCCGGCTGTAGGACGTGTAAATTTTGGCAAAAATATTACAACATGGGAAGCATTTTCTTCCAAGAAACTGGATTATTGGATCACAGCAGGTGACACACCGGCCGAAATCGAAGAAGCTTATGCAAATGCAACAGGCAAAGTTCCGATGATGCCGGAATATGCAATGGGATTCTGGCAGTGCAAACTTCGTTATCAGACACAGGAAGAACTTCTTGAAGTAGCAAGAGAATATAAACGCCGTAACCTCCCGATTTCTGTAATAGTTGTTGACTTCTTTCACTGGCCAATGCAGGGCGAATGGAAATTTGACCCGACATACTGGCCGGATCCGGATGCAATGATCAAAGAACTGAAAGATATGGGAATTGAACTGATGGTTTCCATCTGGCCGACAGTAGATTACAGAAGCGAGAATTTCAATGAAATGAAGAGTAAAGGTCTTCTGATCCGCGTAGATTCCGGATATCCGATATCCATGGATTTTCAGGGAAATACACTTCATTACGATGCAACTAATCCGGAAGCACGTGAATATGTATGGGAAAAAGCAAAGAAGAATTATTATGATAAAGGTGTAAAAGTATTCTGGCTGGATGAAGCAGAACCGGAATATACAGTTTATGATTTCGAGAATTATCGTTATCATCTCGGACCGGATATTCAGGTTGGAAATATTTATCCTGTTATGTATGCAAAGACATTTTTTGATGGAATGAAAGCAGAAGGACAGGAGAACATTATCAATCTTCTCCGCTGCGCATGGGCCGGTTCACAGAAATATGGTGCACTGGTCTGGTCCGGAGACATCAAATCTTCCTTCCCGAGTATGAAAAATCAGGTTGCAGCAGGTCTTAATATGGGAATTGCAGGTATTCCGTGGTGGACAACAGATATCGGCGGATTTTTCGGAGCAAATATAAATGATCCGGAATTCCATGAACTTCTGGTCCGTTGGTTTGAATATGGATGCTTCTGTCCGGTTATGAGACTTCACGGATATCGCTGGCCGCTTCAGCCTCAGTATGGTACAACTGGTGGAGCTACATGTGTATCAGGAGCACCAAATGAGGTATGGAGTTACACAGATCAGGTTTGTGAGATTCTGTCAGATTATTTGAGATTAAGAGAGCGCATGCTTCCATATATTACAGAATTGATGGAGGAGGCTCATGAAAAAGGAACTCCTGTTATGCGTCCGCTGTTCTATGACTTCCCGGAAGACAAAGAAAGTTGGAATGTAGAGACAGAGTATATGTTTGGACCAAAAGTTCTGGTAAAACCGATCACAGATGCAGATGCACGTGAGACAGATGTATATCTTCCTGGTGGAGCCTCCTGGACAAATGCATGGACAGGTGAAACCTTTGAAGGTGGACAGAAAGTACATGTGGCAGCACCGATCGAGCAGATTCCATTGTTTACAAGAGATGGTTACAAACTGCCGATGAAATAAAGAAGTTTAAAGATCAGGAGGGTGTCGCAGAATTATCGAGGGATAATTTTCGACACCCTTTTAAAGAACATTTAACGGTGTCACCGCTGATCCAAATGGATGATAAAGGAGAAGAAAAAATGGGAAAAGCAGCAAATTCAAGTATTTCTCTTAAACAGATTCATGTTACAGATAATTTTTGGAATAAATATGTGCATCTGGTAAAGGATGTGATTATTCCTTATCAGTGGGATATTCTGAATGATAAACTGGAAGATGTAGAAACCAGTCATTGTATAGAAAATTTCAAAATTGCAGCAGGAGAAAAAGAGGGAGAATTTCAGGGCGCCGTATTTCAGGATACGGATGTTGCAAAATGGCTGGAAGCAGTTGGTTTTGTGTTAAATTATGAAAGAGATGAAAAGCTGGAAGAATTGGCTGATGAGACGATTGAACTGATCGGACGTGCACAGCAGCCGGATGGATATTTAAATACATATTTTACGATCAAAGAACCGGATGGACGATGGAGTAATCTTATGGAAGGTCATGAGCTTTATACAGCAGGGCATATGATCGAGGCAGCAGTAGCATACTATGAAGCAACCGGAAAACGTAGATTCCTGGAAATTGTATCAAAATTTGCAGATCTTGTCTGCCAGACTTTCGGATCGGAAGAGGGAAAAATCCATGGATATCCGGGACATCAGGAAATAGAACTGGCACTTGTAAAGCTTTACCGTGTAACACGTGAGAAAAAATATCTGGATCTGGCAAAATATTTCATAGATCTGAGAGGTACTGGCAAAAATTATTTTCTGGAGGAGGAAAAGAGACCGGGACATAAGCGTATTTTTCCGGATTTTGTAAATTATGATACCATGTATGCGCAGGCACATAAACCGGTAAGAAAACAGAGAACAGCAGAAGGACACGCTGTAAGAGCAAACTATATGTATTCTGCAATGGCAGACCTGGCATATGAATATCAGGATAAAGAATTACAGCAGGCATGCCGAAACTTGTGGGATAATATGGTGCACAAAAGAATGTATATTACAGGAAGTGTTGGATCTTCTGGATTCTTGGAACGATTTACAACAGATTATGATCTGCCAAATGACAGCAATTATTCTGAGACATGTGCTACGATTGCACTTGCTATGTTTGGAAAGAGAATGGCAGATATGGAGAAGGATGCTTCTTATATGGATGTAGTGGAACGGGCTTTATATAATACACTTTTATCAGGCATAGCTATGGATGGAAAAAGCTTTTTTTATGTAAATCCTCTGGAAGTATGGCCGGTAAGCTGTATGCCGAGAACTTCACGCGAACATGTGAAACCTGTCAGGCAGAAATGGTTTGGTGTTGCATGCTGCCCGCCAAACATTACCAGAACATTGGCATCTCTTGGACAATACATCTATTTCCAAGAAGAAAATGAAATTTACGTAAATCTGTATGTTGCAAATGAAACAGAAGTTACACTTAATGGAGTTCCGTTCAAAATTACGTTAAAAGGAAATTTCCCATGGGAAAACAAGATGACAGTTTCTGTAGATGGTGTGCAAGAAACTGAGGCGATGATCGCATTCAGGGTTCCGGCATATGCAGAGAATTTCAAAATTTTGAGAAACGGTAAAGAAGAGAATCTGACAGAAGACCATGGATATATTAAAATTTCCGGAAAAATGTATAAAGAAATATTTGAAATAAGTTTTGATGCAGAGCCAGTATTTGTTCATGCAAATCCACAGGTAAGAGTTGACAGTGCAAAAGTGGCAGTAGTAAAGGGACCTCTGGTTTACTGTGTGGAAGAAGCGGATAACGGGGAGAATCTTTCTTCTGTTATGGTTAATACTGATCAGAAGATTGAAGAAACATATGATGACGAACTTCTGGAAGGATGCAGTGTACTCCATATAACCGGCAAAAAAATTTCAGAGAAGGGCTGGAATGAAGGAACATTGTATCAGAACAGAAAAGCAGAACTGGAAGATGTTAAATTGACATTGGTACCATATTGTTATTGGGGAAACCGTGAAAATGGAGAAATGCTTGTGTGGATGAAGGAACTTTTTTATATGTAATTCGCTGATAAAATAAAGGAAAAATAAAAGGAGACCGCAGAAAAATATGTGGTCTCCTTTTGGTCTGTTCAGTATTTGTTTGATTATAGGCTGACAATTATTTTTTCTTTTTGGAATTATGCTCCGGTTTCGGATTCATCCCGTCGATTATATGCTCAATCATCATTTTCTTTACATAAACATCAAAGCTTAACAGACAGATAAAGGAAAATCTTTTCAGGTTCGCCTGATCTTCTTCATCTGCGTCCCCGAAAGTATCCTGTGCTGTTTTGTATTTGCGCAGCAGGTCTTTTTTCAGGGATTCAATCTGTTCCTTTTCCATGCTGAAAACTTCATTATAAATATAAGTCATATCTTTCTCAGTCATGGATTTAAAATATTTCTGCGCAATCGGTGTGAGCAGGGTCTGGATATCATTGATGGAAAGAATATTCTTGAAATAGTAAATAAAAATCAGCATCAGCACATGTTCTTTGGAATAACGTTTCTTCTCAGGCGGGGGAAGAAGTTTATTCTTTGCATAATTGTTGATCATAGTCTTGGTGAGAATCTTATCATCTGCGTAACGTTTGGAAGAAACGAGCTGTTCTTCCATAAAGGTTGTCACCTGATCCATATATAAATCAATATTTGGGATGTCTTCCGGTTTAATATAGTCAATCCTGGATACACTTTCCAGAATGCTGTTTATCATATCTTTATCATCGATTGTCATCTTTCATCACCTCTGTTCCTTATTATATAGTTTTAAATACTACTTGTAAATGTTTTTTTTACTCATTACAAAATTTATATCCGCTTGAATTTACAGGAATCAGTTGTAGGCGAACAGATTTTTGTGTATAATCATAAAGATATATGCCTGTTCAGGCACAAAAAATATTTTGAGAGATGTAAACAATAACCGGTACATATTTTGAACCTGCAAGATTGTTACAGGAATCAACTTGTTGATCAGCATGGTTGTTTGTAAAATAATGTACCGTACAGGAAGAAGACAGGAGAAAATATGAGCGATATTTACAATACATTAAATCCTCAGCAGCAGGAAGCCGTTTACCATACAGAAGGTCCACTGCTGATCCTTGCGGGAGCGGGTTCGGGAAAGACAAGAGTACTTACCCACCGCATTGCTTACCTGATAGATAAAAAGGGAATCAATCCCTGGAACATTCTGGCTATCACATTTACAAATAAAGCAGCCAGTGAGATGAGAGAACGTGTAGATAAAATAGTGGGATTTGGTTCCGAGAGCATATGGGTTTCCACATTCCATTCCACCTGTGTGCGTATTCTGCGCCGTTATATTGACCGTCTTGGATATGATACCAGATTTGCTATTTACGACACAGAAGATCAGAAAACTCTGATGAAGGAAGTGTGTAGAAAACTGAATATTGACACAAAGAAAACAAAGGAACGTTCTCTTCTGGCACAGATTTCCCATGCAAAAGATGAACTGATCACACCGGATGAGATGGAACTGAATGCAGGTGGGGACTTTGTTAAGAAGAAGGTTGCTGAGGTATACCGTGAATATCAGGCAGCTTTGCGCAGAAATAATGCGCTGGATTTTGATGATCTGATCGTAAAGACCGTAGAGCTTTTTCAGAACTGCGGAGATGTTCTGGAAAACTATCAGGAACGTTTCAGATATATCATGGTGGATGAGTATCAGGATACCAATACTGCGCAGTTTAAGTTTATCAGCCTGTTGGCCTCTAAATATGAAAACCTCTGTGTAGTCGGTGATGATGACCAGTCTATCTATAAATTCCGCGGTGCAAATATTGGAAATATTCTTGGATTTGAGCATGTTTTTCCAGATGCAAAGGTTATCCGTCTGGAACAGAATTACCGTTCCACAAAGAATATTCTGAATGCAGCCAATGCGGTGATCGCAAACAATACCTCACGTAAATCAAAAACACTCTGGACTGAGAATCGGGAGGGAGAACGAATCCATTTCCGCCAGTTTATGAATGGATATGAGGAAGCAGAGTATGTGGTAGGCGAGATTTCCAGAGCTCACAGAGAGAACGGTGCGAAGTATAAAGACTGTGCAGTTTTGTACAGGACCAATGCACAGTCACGACTCTTTGAAGAGAAGTGTCTTCTTGCGAATATCCCTTACAAGATTGTAGGCGGTGTGAATTTCTATGCGCGTAAAGAAATTAAAGACCTGTTATGTTATCTGAAGACAATTGACAATTCCAGAGATGATCTGGCAGTCCGCCGTATCATCAATGTACCGAAGCGTGGAATCGGAGCCACAACTCTTGGCAGAATACAGGATTATGCGGATAAAATGAGTGTGAGTTTCTATGATGCCTTGCGTGTGGCAGAGGAGGTCCCGTCTATTGGAAGAAGCCTTTCAAAGATTGATGGATTTGTAACCTTTATTCAGAGTTTAAAGAGTAAGGCAGAGTCTTATACAGTACGTGAACTTCTGGAAGAAGTGATTGAACTTACCGGATATGTGGCAGAGCTGCAGGCTGAAGATACAGATGAATCGAAGGCAAGAATCGAGAATATTGATGAACTTATTTCCAAGACAGAATCCTATCAGGAAGCAATGAAAGAACAGGGACAGACTGCCACACTTTCAGGTTTTCTCGAGGAGATTGCACTGATCGCAGACATTGACAGCGTGGATCCGGATCAGGATTATGTGCTTCTTATGACACTACATAGTGCCAAAGGTCTGGAGTTTCCGAGAGTATTTCTCGCAGGAATGGAAGATGGGATGTTTCCGTCTTATATGTCCATTATATCAGATGACAGATCTGATCTGGAAGAAGAGAGAAGGCTCTGTTATGTGGGTATCACAAGAGCTATGGAGGATCTGACGCTGACAAGTGCCAGACAGCGGATGCTCCGGGGAGAAGTACAGTATAATAAAGTATCCAGATTTGTACGTGAAATTCCGCGGGAGCTTGTGGATCTGGGACAGGAAGCTCAGGAAAAGAAGAAAAAGATTGAAGAGATGATTCAGGCAGACAGAAACCTTGCAAAAATGAAAATAGCTTTTGAGACGAAAACATTCAAGCCCAGAGAATTTAAGGTGACGAAGGCTGCTGCACTGGATTACGAAGTGGGAGACACTGTCCGCCACATTAAATTTGGTGTAGGAATTGTCAAAGACATTGTAGACGGCGGAAGAGATTATGAAGTCACTGTTGATTTTGACAAAGTGGGAATAAAGAAAATGTTCGCAGGATTTGCAAAGCTGAAAAAAATATAGTAATGGGGCAGGTGACTTAAGTCACCTGCGGAGGCTGCGAAAAGCAATAAGCAGTAAGGCGAACGATTTTATCCGCTTTATATATGAGACAGGAGTTCAGGAAGTTTCATAAGACTGTCAAATTCATAATCAGGGATGATTTCTGAAGTCTTCTCATGGCTGGGATTAAACCAGATCGTGCGGATTCCGGCATTGATGCCGCCCTGGATATCAGAGGTCAGGCTGTCCCCGATGATTACTGCTGTTTCCTTATGGAAATCAGGGATTCTGGAGAAGCAGCAGTCAAAGTATTCCCTGCCCGGCTTATTGTATCCCAGTTCTTCGGAGATAAAAATATCCTCAAAGTAACGGGAAATTCCGGAACTTTTAAGCCGTCCCTTCTGGACACTTAAGGTACCGTTTGTAACCAGATACATCCGGTATTGGCCGTAAAGAGTTTCGAGCAATTCTTCTGCACCATCTATGAAATAGTGCCCCTGGGCCAGATGAGTTTCATAGGTATGTGCAGCTTCTTTTGCAGGTACATCCACATTCAGCTCTGCAAAAAGAAGCCGGAATCTCCGAAGTTTTACCTGGTCTCTGGTGATCTTGCCCTGTTCAAGAAGCTTCCACTGGGCGAGGTTGAGCTCACTGTAACGCTTCAGAACTGAAGGCTCGGGAGCAATGTGAAAACTTTTCAGAGTTTTTGCGATAGCTGCTCTTTCTGCCTGGTTAAAATCAAGTAATGTATTATCAAGATCAAAAAAAAGTGTTTTTACCATAAGTATTTATCCTCTCTTATCAGATCGTTGCTGTCGGCATATTTTTAAGTCAGGGACAAAATTCATTCCAGATTGCCTGCGTCAATGGAATTTTGGCTTGTATGTCTCGGGATTGTGTGAACAGTAACCCCCTGATATCATTATAATAAAGAAACTAACAAAAGTATAGAATAAATGCAGATATCTTATGGTAAAATTACAGAAAAAGTGTTATAATAATTTCATTAAACAGCAGACGGCAGAAGTGTTAAGTGTCAGCTGATGAATTATTGAGAGGATGGTGCGATTATGAATATCAAAATTGAAGAATTATTATCAGCATTAAACAGAAAAGAAGAAGAGAAAGAAAAAAATACAGTCCTCTGGGTACTGGCAATCATTGGCGCAGTTGCAGCAGTAGCAGGTATCGCATTTGCTGTATATCATTTCTTTGCTCCGGATTATCTGGAAGATTTTGAAGAGGATTTTGATGATGACTTCGACGATTATTTCGAAGATGAAGAAGAATAATTACCTGTAATATGAAAATGAAAGAATAGCTCCGGCTTATACCGGGGCTATTTTTATGGAGGTTATATGAAAAAAGGCGAAATTTATGAAGGCGTGATTGAGAAAGTAGATTTTCCCAATAAGGGAATTGTGATAACAGACGGACAAAAAGTTACCGTAAAGAACGGAATGCCCGGACAGAAAGTTCGTTTTATGATCAATAAGAAGCGTTCCGGACGTGCGGAGGGAAGACTTCTGGAAGTGTTGGAGAAGTCTCCGCTTGAAACAAGAGAACCGGTCTGTAGCATTTTTCCGGAATGTGGAGGATGCATGTATCAGACCATGTCCTATGAAAACCAGCTCAAAATGAAAGAATGTCAGGTTCGTGAACTGTTGGATGGTGCATTGAACGGCACTGATTACCAGTGGGAGGGAATTCATGGAAGTCCCATTGAATTCAGATATCGAAATAAAATGGAATTCTCCTTTGGTGATGCATATAAGGATGGTCCGTTGACGCTGGGTCTGCACAAAAAAGGCAGTACCTATGATGTTCTTACAGCAGATGACTGTCAACTGGTTCATGAAGATATGACGAAAATCCTGACTTGTGTGCATGAATACTTCCTGAAACGAAACGTTTCCTATTATAAAAAGATGCAGCATACAGGATATCTGCGCCATCTGCTTCTCCGCCGCGGTGTGACTACAGGAGAGATTCTGGTCCATGTGATTACCACCAGTCAGGAAGAACATGATCTGGAATCTCTGAAAGAAGAACTTCTTGCACTTCCGCTGGAGGGTAAAATTGTGGGAATCATGCATATTATCAATGATTCTCTTTCTGATGTGGTGCAGAGTGATGAGACACGTATCCTTTACGGTCAGGATTTCTTTTATGAAACGCTTCTGGGACTGCGATTTAAGATCAGTACATTTTCATTTTTCCAGCCTAATTCACTGGCTGCGGAAGTGCTTTATTCTATTGTACGTGAGTATATCGGAGATACGAAGGATAAAGTAGTGTTCGACCTTTACAGCGGAACCGGAACGATTGCCCAACTTGCAGCCTCTGTAGCGGACGAAGTGATAGGTGTGGAAATTGTGGAAGAGGCAGTAGAAGCTGCAAAACAGAATGCAGCACTGAATAACCTGAGTAATTGCAAATTTATTGCAGGAGATGTCCTTAAAGTCCTGGATGATCTGACGGAGAAACCGGATGTGATCATTCTGGATCCGCCAAGGGATGGAATCCATCCCAAAGCATTGCCGAAGATTCTTTCTTATGGGGTAGACCATATTGTATATATTTCCTGCAAAGCGACCAGCCTGGCAAGAGATCTTCCGGCATTTCTGGCGGCAGGATATAAGCTGGAAAAAGCCTGCTGCGTTGATCAATTTTGTCAGACTGTTCATGTGGAGACTGTGGTGTTGCTACAAAGGAAGAATATGTAGAAATCCTTGAATTTACGCACTTTGTGGAGTTTTTCAGTTTCAAAAGAATTGGCGAAAATCACAAAGAAAAGAGCCTTGTGAAGAAAGTAACCGTTGTTGTTGCATTAGACCTCGGTGCGGGGAACACAAAGAATTCTGAATATGAAAATGAATAGAGAGCTATCAAATAATTGATAGATGATAGGGATACTTGTTAAAAGCGGGTGTCCCTATTTTTTATAGGGCATTCCAGAAATGGGGTGTCTTTTTTATTAAAATTTAGGAGGAAAACAGAAATGACAAACACAGCGTTAAGAGCAGAGAATAGCAATTCTCGCACAATTACTTTCAAGAGCAAGGAACACGAAAAATTTTATATGGAATATCTGGAAAAATGCAGATATCAGGATGTCTATCATCAGGCTCTGGTTTATTGCCTGGGTATCGACAGAGACACAAGAGAAAATGTGAATAAAATCTATAATTTTAAAACTGGATGTGTAAAAACGGAATGCCTGCAGGAAGGATGGCAGACCAGTGGAAGTTTACGAATCGTCCGCATGGCATTTAATCTTTACTGCAATGGTACACCAAGTGTCGGAGATTATGAAGCAGTGAAAGATCAGTTAAAAGAGTGTCAGTATTATACCGTAGAAGATCTGTTTTGCTGTGGATATGCTCGGTACTTTTGGGAAGCCATTAAAATCCGTTATCCAGAATATTGTTTTTACAAAGACTGGGAGGATATGTATGCTGAAAATTAGATTACAGGGTACTTTAAAGGATATTCAATGGTTCCGCTGTATTTTGGAAAAGCATAAGGAATTGGATGTCCTGGAAGTATCAGAGGCTTATGCAAATAAAGGAACAAGCAAATATTTTCGTGTTTATGTTGAAGTGAAAGAAAAAGAGTGAATCGGAGGAAAGTATATATGTGTAAAGTAATTGCTATTGCAAATCAGAAAGGCGGAGTAGCCAAAACAACGACAACAATCAATCTGGGAGCCGGACTGGTGAAGTCAGGGAAAAAAGTAGTCCTGGTAGATGCTGATCCACAGGGGCATTTGACAATGGGATTGGGATTCCCTAAAAATCTCAAGGTAACATTAAAGAGTATGATGGAAAATATCATCATGGGTCTGGAATTTGATCCAAAAGAAGCGATTCTTCACCATGAAGAAGGTGTTGACTTGATTCCGTCTAATAAATTGCTTGCTGGAATGGATATGTCCTTATTTACAGTAGAGGACAGAGAAAAGGTGCTGAAAGAGTATCTGGAATTGCTGAAGGACGAGTATGATTATATTCTGATTGACTGTATGCCATCCCTGGGAATGCTGACAATCAATGCTCTGAGTGCAGCGGACAGTGTTCTGATTCCGGTGCAGCCACAATATTATGCAGCAGATGGACTCATGGAATTACTGAAAGTAGTTAAGGGAATCCATCAGAGGTTCAACCCGGATTTACAGATAGAAGGCATTTTATTCACAATGGATAATTGCCGTTACAATAATGCCAAGAGAAACAAACAGGCAATCAAAACTACATACGGAAGTGACATTAAGATTTTTGAGCAGACGATTCCGAGAACAGAAAGCCTTGCAGAAACGGCATCGGAGGGTGTAAGTATCTTTGCCTATGACGGAAAAAGCAAAGGGGCAGACAGCTATCTGGAACTGGTTCAGGAGGTGTTGAAACATGCGTAGACCGAAAAAAGATATTCAGCTTACCTCTTATGATGAATTACTGGGATTAGAGGAAACACCGGAAAAGAGTATGAACCAGGTTGTGGAAATAGATCTGGCAAAACTCTATCCCTTTAAAAATCATCCGTTTCATGTAAACGACGATGAAAAAATGGCTGAAACCGTAGAGAGTATTAAAACATACGGTGTTTTGACTCCTGCACTGGTAAGACCTCGGTCAGAGGGTGGATACGAGATGATTTCCGGTCACAGAAGAAAAAGAGGCTGTGAACTGTGCGGAAAGACGACCATGCCAGCTCTTGTCCGAAATTATACGGATGATGAAGCGGTCATTATTATGGTTGATTCCAATATTCAGCGTGAAAACCTACTGCCAAGTGAAAAAGCTCATGCCTATAAGATGAAATATGATGCAATGAAGCATCAGGGAAATAAAGGCGAAAAAAATACAGCAGATATGGTTGGGGAAGCCGCAGGGGACAGTGGAAGAACTGTGCAGAGATATATCCGTCTGGCGGCATTATCCGATGTCTTGTTGGAATATGTGGACAATAATAAAATTCCTTTGATTGTGGGAGAAAAGCTGTCTTATCTGAAATCGGAGGAACAGGAGTGGCTTCTGGAAGTGATTGCCAACAGCAGCATCTTTCCGACAAAGCAACAGGCAGAACAGTTAAAAGAATGCAGTGCAAACGGAAAATTAAACCAGAGCTATATCTATGCTGTTTTATTAAAAAAGGAAAGCAGTAAGATCAATGTGACGCTTCCGGCAAAGAAAATCGGCAATTATTTTCCAGAGACGTATTCTAAAGAACAGATAGAAGAAGTCATTTTCATGCTTTTGGATAAATGGAAAGAAAACAAAGAAGGAGTAGCAGATGCAGAAGATACAGTTTGATTATTTTACAGGGATGGAAGCGGAACAATACAGCTTCTATCGTGTCCCTAAAGTGCTGTTTACAGAACTATGCTTTAAAACTCTTTCTTGCGAAGCAAAGGTATTATACGGTCTGATGCTGGATCGTATGAGCCTGAGCATTAAAAACAGATGGCTGGATTCAGAGGACAGAGTATACATTATCTTCACTGTGGAAGAAATTGCAGAGCTGATGAACTGCGGAACCCAAAAGGCAGTGAAACTGGTAAAAGAGCTGGACAGCAGTAATGGGATTGGATTGATAGAGAAGAAACGTCTGGGACTTGGAAAACCGAATGTTATTTATGTGAAAAATTTTATGATCAGAGAGGTTCCAGATCAAAAGCCGACAGGTAGCTGTGCAGATTTGCAATCTGAGCAGGAAGATCATAAAAAAATTGCAGACTTGCAATCGAAACAGGAAAGACATAAGAAATGTGCAAATTTGCAACAAGAAGCAGAAAACAAGGGGAAAACAGGCATTTCTCTGAATTGTGAAAATCATCATTCAGGAGTAGTGAAAACCACAATTCAGGATTATGGAGAATCACAATTCCAGAATAGTGAAAATCACAATTCAAGAATGGTGGAAACCACAAATCCAGAATTTCCAGAATCACAATTCCAAAATAGTGAAAATCATCATTCAAGAATAGTGGAAATCACAAATCCAGAATGCCCGAAATCACAATCTAATAATACTGATATTAACAAGACTGATATTAGTGAAACTGAGATGAATCAATCTTATCCAATCACATCAGGTAATTTCCAAAAGAAAAAAGATGTGATGGAGGAGATGAGAGCATATCGTGAAGTGATTCATGAAAACATAGATTATCAATATCATGCAAAGGAAGACGTAGATGAACTGGTAGAACTGATAATTGAAGTTATGATGATGCCGGAGGACAGTATGATTCGCATTGCAGGAGTAGAAAAGCCAGTTGCTTTGGTGAAAAGCAGGTTTATGAAACTGAACTATTCGCATATCGAATATGTGCTGTTTTGTCTGAACCGAAATACAACCAAGGTTGGGAATATTAAAGCCTATCTTCTGACCGCCCTGTATAATGCACCGGCAACGATAAACAGCTATTATCAGGCAGAGGTTAATCACGATATGTATGGAGGATAAAGGAATATGAAGAAGATGATCAAAAAAGTGATAGTACCAATGCTGGTGATCGCTATATTGTTTGCGGTGCTAAGACCGTTTTGTATCCAGGATGGGAAGTGCAATTATTTCTTGCTGTTACTTCTGATGGGGATACCGTTTGGAATTGGAAAAATGTGTGTCTGGATGGTTCCAAGAGGGTTTGACCTCGGAGGAACACTGGCAGTATGGACAATGAATCTTCTGATCGGAGGATTGATCGGAAACATCATTCTCCTTGCAATGGTTGGACAGGCAATTATTTATCTCTGCGTTTTTCTGATTACAGTTCTTACAGGGATACATAAAATACCGAGAATAAAATGAAATAGATTTTTTGAAAAGCAGCTAAGACAAAAATTAGCTGCTTTTTTTCGGGAAACTTTGCGACACAATGGCGTAAAGTTGGGACAAATTGCAGGAAAGGAGACACCGTATTGAGCAATCGTGCAATTTCCACAGAACTTATTGAATTGGGAGAACGGATCAGAAAACGCAGACAGGAAATGAAGTTGTCACAGGAATCTTTTGCGGAAAAAGCAGGTATCAGTGTCAATACGGTCAGCAGGATTGAAGGTGGGCAAACGGCAATGTCTGTTGAGATTTTCAGGAAGATGATTGAGATATTGGAAACGGATGCCAATCTCCTGTTGGGGAAAGAGGGAGGCGGTACAGAGAAGCAGGAATCAGTTCAGGAAGTGCTTTACCGTATTCAGAAGATGGAATGGAAAGAGCAGAAAATTATCATGCAGACCATAGATTCTCTGATAGACAGTTTTAATGAATACAGGTGAAATTTCACCATATATGGGGTGCAAAATAAAAAAACTCCCCATATATGCTAAGGATAATAGAATCCTGTGTTGTTAAAATGGAAAACAGAGAGATAAAGAAGGGAGATAGGATGGATGACAAGAGAAGAAAATTTGCTTTATCGGAGGCAGTGTCCTTATGATGCAATGGGAGACTATTCTGTTTTGATGGAAAATGAAAAAAACATAAAAGCAGAAAGAAATGCCAAGAAGTCTGATCCTGGCATCAGACGGAAAATAAAGTAGAGAATATTGTAACTATTAGAAAGGGCAGTAAGGAAGTTTCAGGCTCTCGTTAAAAAAAACGGGTGTACCGGAAGCTGTTTTTTACTGCCCTTTTTGTCAGTTGATCAGTAAGAATCCTATCCTTTCCGCCGATGGGCACCTGTTGCCAGCAGGCAGAAAGGTGGTAATTATGCTTACATTGCAGGAATTGAAACAGGTTGTAAGTAACAGGGAAGAAAGAAGAAAGGTTCCGTCCGCTAAATATTTAAGAGAAAACGATGTAGCAGTTGTGAAGCAAAGGTTGATGGATTGTGCGGAAATTATCGCATATCAGACCGGATATGTTCTCTATTGTGTGGGGGACTATGCAACAGTTTTTCCTTTATTTACCTGTCGAGATTATGTGTATGAAGCAGAAAGAAAAATAGCAGTTGTTGAGGAGGATTTTTTTGATGATCAACCCTGGTATGTAAGGCTGATATTAGAAGGAGAAGACCGGCTGTGGAGAAACAGGGAAACACGAGAACATAATAATTGTATTTCGTATAGCTGTATTTCCGAAGAATGGTGCGAATTGGCAGATAAACGGCAATGCCTGCTTGAAAGAATGATTGCAGAGGAAACAGTCAGGGAGTTGATGAATCTGTTGACAGAACGACAGAGACAGATGCTCCAGCGTATTTATTTTCAGCAGCAGACACAAAAAGAAGTCTCGCATGAACTTGGTATTACAGTTCCGGCAGTATCAAAGTGTATTTCACAGGCAATGCAGAAAATGCGGAATAATTTAGATGACTCTGCCAGAGGATTGAAAAAAGGAGACTGGAAGTATGCCTGGTAAAAAGCCAAAAGAAAGACAACGCTATATGCTACGTGTAAATGATACGCTTGTGGAAGTTACCAGGGCAGTATATCTTGCCTGGTATCAGGCTGGAAGAAAAGAAAGATACCAGGTTGAAAAAATGCAGAGGCATGGAGTATGCAGTATGGAGGAATTACAGGAAAAAGGCTATGACTGCTCTTTTTCGGTAGTATCACCAGAAGAAATCGTTATCAGATTGTCAGAAATACAGGAGCTGGAAGAAGCCGTGGGATATTTGACCAAAGAGGATGAAGAACTGATAATGCTATTGTTTTTTGAAGAATTTACAGTAAAAGAAACAGCACAGTATTTTGGGTGCTGTACAAAAACAATCAGAAATCGGAGGAAGAAAGTATTGGAGAAATTAAAAGAAAAATTATTGGAGAGAACATAGGTGATAGGTATAGAGGAATGATGGAGGGGATTCTCTTATCCCCTCCGATCACATTTCCTATAATTCATGAGTTGGTCGCACTGGTTGCTCTCCAACTTCAGGCAATAGTTTTCCCTCTATATAGTCATCAAATATAGACAGACAAGGAAAGCAAACTACGCCATCTTTATCTTGAAATTCGATTTCTAATGGTTTTGATGAAACAAATAAAAAATGTGCTTTTATTGGACCTGAGACGCCGATAAACTGTTTAATTTTTTCTGGTTCTTTCATGACCAAATCGTATCGACTTCTACAGTGTTCGTAGTAACCATGTTCTTTAAACATTTTTTCATAATCGGAAATAGTTCCACTATTATTTAATGAATCTGAAAAAAACTTTGCTTCGATTAAAAAAAGTTCATTATTTTCTCCAGAATAAAAAACTAAATCAAAGTCTCCATAATCAATATCCTTGGAGCCAAATATCCTATCATAACGCACATCAATTTGGTCAAAATCAGCTCTGTAATGATTGTTTAATTTTTTTCTTAGAATTTCAACCAATTTGTCGGATAATTCTTCATTCCTTTTCTCTATTGCTCTTGTCAAATCGTCTTTTTTATTTGAGTAGCACATTCCACCATTTAACAATATTGAGAGCCATAAATCTTGTGCCTGTTTGAGTGCACAATAGGATATCATTATTCTATCATTTTCTAAGCAAAGAAATGGTCTTAGTTCATGTCTATATTGATTGGCATTCATAACCCAGATTATGCCATCTGAGCCTCTTACTTGTGATTCTATTTTTTCTTTAGATAACACGAATAATTCAAAAAAGGCATCTATATCAATTGGATCTGGAGAATATTCTTGGAGTTTATTTATAAAATCTTTTTTATCGATTATAGTCATGGCATATTTTCCACCGTAAAGCATATCCTCTTGGAAAGTAGAGAGCAACCTCAAGGAATATATAAATTTTATTTTGTATGTCGAATAGAATCCTTGTCCAATTAACGAATCGTCTGCATTTTCTAATTCTTTATCATCAGCAAGAATATTCTGATTTCCTGTAAGAGCAGTATTAAAATGAATTATTGGATGATACTTTATAGGGTCAATTGCATAATCTTCATCTGGGCGGATTTTTACACCGGTGAAGAGTTCTTGAGAATTAAATTTTTGACTCATTGATATCAATGAAAGTGCTTGAGATGCTGCACCATATAGATACATTTTTACACATAATTCTTGGTTTAATTCAAAAGAAGCCTTGTCATATTCATCAGATAGCTTATCCTGAAATAGTAAACTATTTTCAAGCCATAAATTAACAGAATCAATTATATTTCTTGTCATATTACGATTTTCTGAAAAAAGTTCAAATGCACTACCACTATTTACTCCAACTTTCTGCATTTTACTTCTTGCCTTTTTTTGCCTACGATAAAAATGATATACTTCATCTAAAATCTTATATAAATCTTTGATATTGCATTCAGGATTGTTGCATTTTAAATCAGTAGTCATTTCTGCTTGGATTTGTGATGTGATTTGCAGTAAAAACTTTATGGCTTCACTTCGAGATGTAATATCTTTCTTTTCTGTTCCTAAATAGGCATGATACAAATTGGTTACTAGTTGTTTGCTAATATTTATTTCTTTCCATAAAGGCCTTGTCGAAAAAAGATACATTATTTTGATTCCTCCTAAGTTTATTATTTTATTTGTTATATTTTCCAGTATCTATCAGATAAGTTTAGTTTATGAGAGATAAGCTAATACACAAAAGTTTAAATTACTATACCATATATTGGGATGTATGCAAATATAAGAGCATAAATGAATTTTCTAAAAAATTTTTCAAACAGGTTAATTTTTGCCCTTTCACACATGCAGTTAGTGAAGGGGCAAATGTCTATTTGCAATTCAAGAAGATAAATCCCCTTAAAAATTGCACCTTGACAATTTCATACCAGCAGCGAGAGGATACCCGGAATTTTTCAGCTACGCATTTTTGCGGCGGGAATCCGGTGAAAACGTGAAGGGATACAGATGGGAGGCACCCTTTGCAGGAACGATTACGAATTACCTCTTGCGGCTTAATGCTTGATCCTGAACTTTACCTGAGTGTCATTCCTGTTTTACAGGATGACAGCAGATACTATGTGGCGGTGTTTCAAAAAAGGCACTGCCATATGAATGTGCTGTTATCAGAGTTATTTCTGTACCAGCAATAAAATGTGGGAGGTGATTCCAATGATTGAACAATGCAGGTGTGAACCTGCATGAAAATAGAACAGATAATAGAAGAAAGAGAGGATTCAGTCAAAATGAAAATGAGATTCAAAAGATTCTTGTCCGGATTTATGGCAGTTGCAACACTGGCTTCTGTCATTATTCAGCCAGTAGCAGTTTCGGCTTCTGAATTAGAACCAGAAGAAATACCATTTGAACAGCAGTATGCAGAATTAAAAGACGTTCAGGATTCCCTTGATCCGGATGAGATCGTAAAGGCAAATGATATTGAACTTTCTTACGGGCAGGAATTTGATGTAGAAGTTGATTTGTCGGGAATCGAAGGTGTAGATGAAAGTAAGATCAAGATTTTATTCCATGAAGCAAAGAATGAAACTGGTACAGATTTTGACACACATACACCGGATACTTACAAGGCTGTCTATGCAGTAAAACCAGTCAGCGGTCATCCTGCTTATAGAATCAGCAGAAACATTACAGTGAAAGAACCGGAAACAGAAGTGCAGTCAAAGCGTGCTTCGGAAAGTACAGTGAATGTTGACGATGATACTGGAGACACGGAGCAGAGCGAGGAGAATTCGGAGTCGCACCGGGAAACACAAAATTCTGAAAGCACAGCAGATTTGGAATCTGAATTAACCGTTTCAGAAGTACTGGAACAGGCAGAGAGTAATGGCATTGATCTGTATGCAATGGAAGCCGGAGAAACAGTAACCTTTATGGCTGCGGCAGGCAATGCCAGAAGTTCACAGCAGGTTTCTGTGACCAGAGGAGCAGAATACCGATATGCAGATTACGGATATGGAACATATCTTACTTATCAGTACACTGTAAAATTCGGTAATATATCTGCCACAGCATACTGTGTGCAGCCATCCAAACCAGGGCCAGGAAGTGGAACCTATACGATCAATAAAGTTGGTGATGGGAAAGCACTTGCAAAAGTGTGCTATTACGGTACAAAGGCTTCTGGTGATGATGGTTTTTTTACAGAAGAAAACGGATACGGCAATTTAAGTACAGGAGCCAGATTTATCTTGGTACATCTGGCAGCATCTTATGCAAATGGAAGTGGGGATGCTTTTTCAGGTGCAAATAGTACAGCACAGAATCTGGCAATGAAACTCTATAATTACTGTATTTCACAGCCGGAAATTCCAGATGTGGCAATGTCCTTTTCGGATGCAGATGTAAAAGCCTATGTGGATGGCAACAGTCAGAGAACAAAGGATATTACATTTAATGCGGATGCGTTACAGACCATTACCATGAAACTTCCGGCAGGTGTACAGCTTCATAACCTGACAACAGGTAAAACAAGTAAAGCCGGAGAAAGTGTGGAAATTTGTGGTGGTACAAAGTTTTATCTGTCTGCACCATTAACACAGGTGAGTGATGTGGCAGGAAGCTGGTCTGCAACCATGAAAGGAAGCATTACCAAAGATTATTCAGCTTATAAGATTTCAACAGGTTCCGGAAACCAGGATCTAGCTCTGGTATTTGGTGAAGGCGTTGATGATGAGAAATATGTAGATTTTAAAGTATCCTGGGTACAGCAGGCAAGTGTTAAGGTGATCAAGAAAGATGCCAAGTCAGACGCAAAGCTGTCTGGTGCTGTGTTTGGATTATACAGTGATGCAGAATGCACAAAACTGATCACACAGTTACCTGCGACGGATGAAAACGGTGAAGCGTCCGTACAGATCACTAAGACACAGGATACTGTATATCTGAAAGAGATTACAGCTCCAAGCGGATATCGTATCAATGCAACAGCTTACAATGTGAAACTGGAAGTCAGCAAGACCACAACCGTTACCGTTCCAGATGAAGAACAGATGGGACAGCTTACCGTTTATAAAGAAGGTGAGGTTCTGGTTGGTGCAGATGTAACAGAAAATGGCACAACATTTAAGTATGAGAAACGCAGACAGAGTGGTGCTGTTTATGATGTGTATACTGGAGCAGATATTAAAACTGCTTATGGTACAAAAGTTTACAGCAAGGGTGATCTAGTAAAAGAGAATCTGACAACAGATACAAACGGAGCTACCATTCTTAAAAATCTGTATCTTGGTACATATATCGTAAAAGAGAAACAGGCTCCGACAGGATTTTATAATGCCGGAGAGGAAAAGACAGTAACATTATCCTATGCAGGACAGAATGTGGATGATGTTTTTACTGAGACAACCTTTACCAATGACAGACAGAAAGTAGAAGTAATGGTAACAAAACAGGATGAAGATACAGAAAATCCTCTGGATGGAGGAGTTTTTGGACTTTATGCTGCAAGTGACATTACAAACGTAGATGGAACCGTCATTGTAAAGAAAGGGACACTGATCCAGAAAGTGACAACAGGAACAGACGGAACGGCGAAATTTACAGCAGACCTGCCGCTTGGATTTTCTTATGATGTAAAAGAAGTACAGGCTCCGGAAGGGTATGTGAGAAACACAGACGATGTTTATACGTTTGCATTCTCCTATACAAATGATAAAGAAGCAAAACAGACATTCAAGCATACATTCAAAAATAAGCGTGTGACAGCTAAGATTTCTCTGCAGAAGCAGGATAAAGAAACCAAAAAAGCAGTTCCACAGGGTGATGCCACTCTGGAAAAAGCAGTTTATGGACTGTATGCTCGTGAGGATATTGTGCATCCGGACGGTGCTACTGGTGTGATCTATAAGGCAGGAGAACAGGTTGCCACTCTTACTACAGATAAGAATGGACAGGCTTCTGTGAATGGATTGTATCTTGGCAATTACTATGTGAAAGAGATTACTCCTCCGACCGGTTATCTGGCAGATGAAGAAGAACATGATCTGGTCTGCAATTACGAAGGAGATCTTGTAGCAGAAGTAAAACGTGACTGTCTGTCTCTGGAGCAGGTAATGAAACAGCCATTCCAGATTATTAAAGCTGCAAACAACGGAAAGACCGATGCTGAATTACTGAAAGGGGCAGGATTTACCGCTTATCTGGTATCTTCTCTGAAAGTAAAAGAGGATGGAAGCTATGATTTTGATTCTGCAAAACCGGTAGTGATCGGGGAAAACGGAGCAACAGAAATCTTTACAGATGAAAAAGGTTATGCCTGCAGTATTGCGATTCCTTATGGAACTTATATTGTGCGTGAAACCACGACACCTCATAATTACACTCCGGTAGATGATTTTACAGTGCGTATCACTGAGAACAACCCGAACCAGCCACAGACATGGAGAGTGCTTCTGGATGACGAGTTTGAAGCGAAAATGAAAATCATCAAACAGGATGATGAGACGAAAAAGGCAGTGCTTCAGAAGAATACAGAGTTCAAGATTTTCAACATGGACACTGAGAAATATGTGGAGCAGGTAACAACTTATCCGACTACGGTAAAACATAAATCCTATTTTACAGATGAGCAGGGATATTTGATTCTTCCGCAGAATCTTAAAATCGGACATTATCGCATTGAGGAAGTAAATGCACCTTATGGATATACTTTGAATGAAAATTACTATGAGGTAACAGTAGATTCCAATACTGCATACCAGATGGATGGAACTTCCGGGGATGTGATCATTGAAGCAGTTTATGAGAACCATCCTGTTAAGGGTGAACTGACTATCGTGAAAAAGGGCGAAGTTCTGGACGGATTCAAGGATGATTTTACATATCAGACAGAAAATCTGGAAGGGGCAGAGTTTGAGATTTACGCTGCCGAGGACATCTATACTGCAGATTTCCAGAAAGATGATAATGGAAACCGTATTCTGGAATATGCTGCCGGAACACTGGTAAAAACGGTTACAACGGATAAAGACGGGAAAGCAGTCCTGAAAAATCTGCCGCTTGGAAGTTATAAGATTGTAGAAAAGACAGCTCCGGATGGATTTGTTTTAAACAGTGAAGCACAGACCATTACTTTCTCTTACAAAGATCAGGAAACACCAGTCATTGAGCAGACAGCTACTTTTGAGAATGAACGTCAGAAAGTAGAAATTTCAGTGGTAAAACAGGATGCTGATACAGAAAAAGCAGTTGCAGGGGCAGAATTTGGACTTTATGCGAAGAATGACATGGAAGCTCATGGAACTGTGATTGTGAAAGCTGACACACTTCTTGGAAAAGCTGTTTCCGGAGAAGATGGAAAGGCTGTATTTACACAGGATCTGCCATTTGGTGAGTATTATATCAAAGAACTGGCAGCACCAGATGGTTATGTATCTTCTGATGAAGTTCTGGAAGTAAAAGCAGAATATCAGGGACAGAATATTAAAGTCGTGCAGTTATCTTCTGTATTTAAGAATCAGCCTACAAAGGTTGTATTTTCCAAGTCGGATTTAACTACTGGCGTGGAACTGTCAGGTGCGACACTTACTGTTCTGGACAAAGATGGAAATGTAGTTGATACATGGAAATCCGTAAAAGGCGAGCAGCATCTGATTGAACGACTTACCGTAGGGGAAACCTATACTCTCAGAGAAGAGATGGCACCTTATGGATACCTCAAAGCAGAGGAGATCACCTTTACGATTGAGGATACCGGGGAAATCCAGAAAGTGGAAATGAAAGATGATGTGCCGACAGGAACGATCATCATCAATAAAAATGGAGAATTTCTGGATAAAGTAACTGCACTGGATTCTGTTGGAGGCTGGATCAGCCATTTATTCCAGTATGTAATAGGCAGCCTGAAAGATGTTACCTTTGAAGTATACGCTTTAGAAGATGTGAAGTCTGCTGACGGAGAAAGTGAAGATTATTATAAAAAAGATGAGCTGGTGGCAACCATTACCACAGATGATACCGGTATTGCAAAGATATCCGGACTTCCGCTTGGCAAATACTATGTAAAAGAAAAAGCTACAGTAGAAGGCTTTGTTCTGGATGATGAAGCAAGAGAGATTGATCTGACATACCGGGATCAGGATACTGCAGAAGTTACCTATTCTGCTGACTGGCAGAATAACCGCCAGAAAGCGGAAGTGCAGGTTGTGAAAAAAGAGAAAGATTCTGATCGTGTACTGGAAGGTGCGGTATTTGCCCTTTGTGCCAAAGAGGATATTACAGGAACAGACGGAAAAGTGATTCTGGAAGCAGATACTGTGATCGAGGAGCAGGCAACAGACAAAGAAGGAAAGCTGACTTTTACGGCAGATTTACCGATTGGTTTTGCGTATTATATCAAAGAAACATCACCGGCACCTGGATTTGCAACGACAGATGAAACGCAGGAGTTCACGTTTGAGTATGAAGGTGCAGAAAAGGAAAAAGTATCTTATGCGTTTACCTTTGAGGACGAGCCGACTGTAATCGAGATCACCAAGACTTCCCTGACAGACGGAAAAGAACTGGAAGGAGCTAAGTTACAGGTAACTGACGAAAGCGGTAAAGTTGTAGATTCCTGGACTTCCGGTAAAGAAGCCCATGTCATCAAAGAACTGGTAGTTGGACAGAAATATACTCTGACAGAAACAAAACCGGCAGATGGTTATGTGACAGCAGAAAGCATCACGTTTACAGTTGAAGATACTGCAAAGTCACAGAAAATCGAAATGAAAGATGATGTGACCAAGGTAGAAATTTCCAAAACAGATATTTCCGGTAAGGAACTTCCAGGAGCAAAACTGACCATTCTTGACAAGGACGGTAAGACAGTAGAGAGCTGGACTTCTGAGGAAAAACCACATTACATAGAAATGCTTCCGATTGGGGAGTATACACTTCGTGAAGAGTCTGCCCCTGATGGATATCTGGTAGCTGAAGATGTGAAATTTACAGTGAAGGATACCGGGGAGATCCAGAAAGTAGTGATGAAAGATGAGGTAAAACCGGAAGAAACACCAACACCAGAAACACCGTCTACACAGGTAACAGATACACCGAAAACCGGAGATGATACACACATGCTGATTTGGATTCTGCTTGCGATTGCAGGTATGGCAGGCAGTGTATCAGCAGTCTGGATTGCGAAAAAAAGAAAATAAAAGTTGATGGAGGGGCATTTATGGGCAGCAAAGTCATAGATGCCCTTTTGAATGATGAAAGGGGTATAAAATGAGACAGTTATTGATTATTGCGGGGATTCTTCTGGTGTTAGCAGTCAACTTTGTTCTGTACTGCTGTATCCGGGTAGGAGCAAAGGAAGACCGTTTGTTGGAAGATCATAGAAAGGAACAGATTGATGCAGGAAGAAGTGAATGAAAAAACAGTGTCCCTGTGTATTACCGGTGGAAAAGTGACAGTCCGCTTATTGAAACAGGCAATGATGCGTTTTCTGGCAGCAATGGAGAAAGAAAAAGCAGAGAAAGCAAGAAAACAGCAAGTAAAGGGTCCGCCAGACAAAGATTATCATGGGAAGCAGAGTTTAAAGAAGCTGGCACAGCAGAATGTTCAGCTTTCCAACATTGAGATTACAGACAACAACATTAAGGCTTTTGAAAAAGTGGCAAAGAAATATGGCATTGATTTTAGCCTGAAACGTGATAAGTCCGTAGATCCACCGAGATATTTTGTTTTCTTCAAGGCAAGGGATGTGGATGTGATGACAGCGGCATTTCGGGAATTTACCGGAAAGACATTGAATAAAACAAAGAAACCGTCTGTCCGTAAGAAATTACAGCAGGCAATCGCAGCCCGCAGCCAGGATAAACAGAGAGAACGGGAAAAATCGAAAGAAAAACAGAAGGAGCCGACCTTATGAGTGGGATAAAAAATATAAAGAAAAAACTGAAAGGATTTCAGGTGCGTCCCCCGAACGCAGAAGTGATAAAAAAGGTTCTTCTGCATATTCCGTATGTGGTTGTATTTTATGTGGTAAATAAATGTACCTGGCTGTATCAGTATTGCAGAGGCAGTACAGTGGTGGACAGGCTGATGGTTCTCTTTATGAACTATCCGTCAGCGTTTAAAAAGTTGCTGCCAAGTATACAACCGAAAAGTCTGGCTGCGGGAACTATTACTGCAGTCAGTGTGTGGGCAGTGGTATATTTTAAGGGAAAAAATGGAAAGAAGTTTCGCCAGGGAGAAGAATATGGTTCTGCCAGATGGGGAAATGAAAAGGATATAGCCCCTTTTATTGATCCGGTCTTTGAGAACAATATTCTGCTGACACAAACGGAACGTCTGACCATGAACAGCAGACCGAAGAAACCAAAGTATGCCAGAAACAAGAATGTCATAGTAATCGGGGGATCTGGCAGCGGCAAGACCAGATTTTATGTGAAACCACAGCTTATGCAGATGCCGGATAATGTGAGCTTTGTGGTTACTGATCCCAAGGGGACAATTATCGTAGAATGTGGTAAGATGTTAGCACGAGGGACACCGAAGAAAGATAAAAATGGGAAAATCCTGCGTGATAAAAATGGCAGAGTGGTAATGGCTCCTTACAAAATCAAGGTGCTGAATACTATCAACTTTGCCAAAAGTATGCACTATAATCCGTTTCATTACATTTGTTCGGAAAAAGATATTCTGAAACTGGTAAATACGATCATGGTAAATACCAAAGGAGAGGGAGAAAAATCTTCCGAGGATTTCTGGACAAAAGCGGAACGTCTGCTGTATTGTGCTTTGATTGGTTATATCTATTATGAAGCACCAGAGGAAGAACAGAATTTTTCAACCCTGCTGGAATTTATCAATGCCAGTGAAACCAGGGAAGAAGATGAAGAGTTTAAAAATGCAGTGGATCTGTTATTTGAGGAGCTGGAAAGAGACGAGCCGAATCATTTTGCAGTAAGGCAGTATAAAAAATACAAGCTGGCTGCAGGAAAGACAGCAAAAAGTATTTTAATCAGTTGTGGTGCCAGACTCGCACCCTTTGATATTGCGGAACTGCGGGAGCTTATGTCTTATGATGAGATGGAGCTGGATATGATCGGAGATCAAAGAACTGCATTGTTTATTGTAATCTCTGATACGGATGATACATTTAACTTTGTGGTTGCCATGATGTACAGTCAGCTTTTCAATCTGTTATGTGATAGAGCCGATGACGTTCATCATGGAAGACTGCCTTATCATGTAAGAATCCTCTGTGACGAGTTCGCAAATATCGGTCAGATTCCGAAGTTCGATAAGCTGATTGCAACGATCCGAAGCAGGGAAATTTCTGCTTCTATTATACTCCAGTCCCAGTCGCAGCTCAAGACCATTTACAAGGATGCAGCCGAAACCATTACCGGGAATTGCGACACAATGTTATTCCTTGGAGGTAAGGAAAGTACCACTCTGAAAGAAATTTCAGAAACACTGGGTAAGGAAACCATTGACTTATATAACACTTCTGATACAAGAGGACAGAGCAGGTCTTATGGTCTGAACTATCAGAAAACAGGAAAAGAACTGATGAGCCGGGATGAACTGGCAGTCATGGACGGCAACAAGTGTATTTTACAGCTTCGTGGTGTCCGTCCGTTTTACAGTGATAAATTTGATATTACAAAACATAAACGGTATAAGCAGTTATCCGATTATGATAAAAAGAATGAGTTCCATGTGGAAGAATACATGAAACATCAGATGGAAGTCCGGTTAGATCCGGAAGAACAGTTCGACCTTTATATGTATGAAGGCAGTGAACTGGAAGAACAATCAAATAGTGAAAATGAAGGCACAGAGCATGTAACGTAAAACATACATAGCTCTTTTTTTTATGCCCTTTTGGGAGGTAGCGATATGCGTAAGCATGAAAGACCGCCCATCAGGGCGGAACCCTCCGAGTAGTAACCGTTAAAAAATCACAATGAAAACAGCAGTTACGAAAGGAGAACATAGATTATGGAGTTTTTTACATCCGCAATTAATATTTTACAGACTCTGGTTGTTGCAATCGGAGCTGGTCTGGCAGTTTGGGGAGTTATCAATCTCCTGGAAGGATATGGAAATGACAATCCCGGAGCCAAGTCCCAGGGAATCAAGCAGCTTATGGCAGGTGGAGGTGTCGTTCTGATCGGTACACAGCTTGTACCATTACTGGCGAATTTGTTTTAGCCGGGGCAGTAAGAAAGGAGAACACGCATGGATAAGATTTTTGAGTCCATAGAAGAATGGATGCGTAACCTCCTTACAGGCATGGTCAGCTCAAACCTGACGAACATGTTTACCGATGTGAATGAAAAGACCGGTGACATTGCAAGTCAGGTTGGGCAAACGCCCCAGGGCTGGAGTGGCAGTATTTTCAGTTTGATTCAAAATCTGTCGGATTCTGTGATCGTACCGATTGCTGGAATGATCATAACCTTTGTGTTGTGCTATGAGCTGATTTCCATGCTCACCGAAAAGAACAACATGCATGACATAGATACATGGATGTTTTTTAAATATTTCTTTAAGATGTGGGTAGCAGTCTGGTTCGTAAGCAATGCTTTTACAATCACAATGGCAATTTTTGATGTTGGACAGAATGTAGTGAACCGGGCGGCAGGTGTTATCAACCAGCAGACGGCAATTAACATTGATTCAGTAGTCACCTCGATGGAGACTGCAATGGAATCAATGGAAGTAGGGGAGCTGATTATACTGGCACTGGAAACGCTTCTGGCGAGCCTGTGCTTAAAGGTTATATCCGTTTTTATAACGGTCATTTTATATGGTCGTATGATAGAAATTTATCTGTATTCGTCAATCGGTGCAATTCCATTTGCCACTATGAGCAACCGGGAATGGGGACAGATTGGAAGCAATTATTTAAGAGGCTTGTTTGCACTGGCTTTTCAGGGATTTTTTATCATGGTGTGTGTGGGCATTTATTCTGTGCTGGTTGCAAACATACAGGTATCAGACAATGTGCATACGGCACTGCTCAGTGTAATGGCATATACAGTGATACTGTGTTTCAGTCTTATGAAAACAGCTAATTTCTCAAAGAGCATCTTTAATGCACACTAAATGTGGAAAAGGAGACGATGAAAATGGCTTTTGTATCAGTACCAAAAGATCTGACAAAAGTAAAAAATAAAATTATTCTCAACCTTACAAAACGACAGCTTATCTGCCTTGGTATTGCAGCGGCAGTAGGACTTCCGTTTTATTTCCTGTCAAGGGAATTGATTGGTTCGAGTAATGCGGCAACCGGGATGTGTCTGTTGATGCTTCCGGCTTTTTTATTTGCTATGTATGAGAAAGATGGACTTCCTTTAGAGAAAGTCCTCAAAAACGTGATTACAGTAAAATTTATCCGTCCCCCGGTACGGAAATATGAGGTGGAAAACCTCTATGAAAAAAAGAAAATTTTGACAAAAGCGAAAGGAGGTACCGTTCGTGGAAAAATTAAGAAACGATAAGAATCTTCCAGAGCAGACAGAAGAATTTTCCCATCCGGATGACTGGTGGCTGGATGAAGAGGATTCTGCTGGTGGTTTACCAGTGTTTGATCCGGACGAGGCAGAAGATTATGCAAAGGACAGACAGCGTTTGACGGGAGTACCGATGGTTACTGGGTATGAAGCACTGGAGCGACACCGAGGTGTCCGCAGACCAAGATGTAAATTAAGCAGACGGGAAAAACGTGCCTGGAAAAAAGCCCAGAAATATGAATTGAAATTACATAAGGCACACGAAAAGGAAGAAAGAAAACTTGCGAAGCAGGCGGCAAAACAGGCTGCTCGTGAAAAAAAGGCGGCACAGAAACAGGCAAAGAAAGAAGAAAAGCATAAAAAAAAGACAAAGCCGCTGGGTTCTGTAAAATCCAGCGGAAAGAAAGGTACTGTAAAGAAAATATCCAGTACGAATAAAGACAATAGAAATAAAGGGAAAAACATTACCGCACAGCAGTCCATTCCATACAGGGAAATGGGAAAAGACGGAATCTGTCGTGTGGAGGATGGGTATTATTCAAAGACGATTCGTTTTTATGATATCAACTATCAGTTAGCACAGAATGAGGATAAAAATGCAATTTTTGAGAACTGGTGTGATTTCTTGAATTATTTTGACAGCACCATCCATTTTCAGTTGTCCTTTATCAATCATCACAGCAACATGACGGAATATGAAGATGTGATCCGTATAAAAAAGCAGAATGACAGTTTTGATGATCTGCGTATGGAATTTGCCCAGATGCTTAGAAATCAGTTGGCAAAAGGAAATAATGGTCTTGTCAGAACCAAGTACATTACATTTGGAATTGAAGCTGACAATATCCGGGAAGCAAAACCAAAACTGGAACGTATCGAAACAGATATACTCAATAATTTTAAGGTTTTCGGGGTATCTGCATATCCGTTAAATGGTGTAGAGCGTTTGCAGATCATGTATGAAACATTCAACCAGAATGTCAAAGTGCCATTCAGGTTCAGTTATGATGATATGCTGCGTACCGGGCTGAATACAAAGGATTATATTGCACCATCCAGTTTCCTGTTCAAAAATGGAAAGGATTTTCAGATGGGAGATACCATCGGAGCAGTATCCTATCTGCAGATACTGGCACCAGAGCTGACGGATAAAATGCTTGCTGAATTTCTGGAAATGGACTGTAACCTGCTTGTTAATCTGCATATCCAGTCCATCGATCAGATGAAAGCGATCAAATTGGTCAAAAGTAAGGTTACGGATATTAACCGCATGAAAATTGAGGAACAGAAAAAAGCGGTACGCTCCGGATATGATATGGATATTATACCGTCTGACCTGAATACATACGGTGGGGAAGCGAAAAGACTTCTGGAAGATTTACAGTCAAGGAATGAAAGAATGTTTCTTGTGACTGTGGTGTTTTTAAATACAGCAAAAAATAAACAGGAGCTGGAAAATGTGGTATTCCAGACGGCAGGTATTGCACAGAAATATAACTGTGCTTTGAAAAGATTGGACTATCAGCAGGAACAGGGGATTATGAGCAGTTTGCCGCTTGGAAAAAACTGGATTCCGATCAAGCGGGCATTGACTACCACATCGACAGCTATTTTTGTCCCATTTACGACGCAAGAACTGTTTATGGGTGGGGAATCTATCTATTATGGGTTAAATGCCCTGTCTAATAATCTGATCATGGCAGACCGGAAAAAGCTGAAGAATCCCAATGGTCTGATACTTGGTACTCCCGGCTCTGGTAAATCCTTTGCGGCAAAAAGAGAGATTACCAATGTATTTATTGTCACAAAAGACGACATTATCATCTGTGATCCGGAGGGCGAATATTTTCCATTAGTCCGGGCATTTAACGGGCAGGTTATCCGTATTTCTCCGACCAGTCATGATTACATCAATCCAATGGACATTAACATCAATTATGCGGACGATGACGATCCACTATCGCTGAAATCAGATTTTATCCTTTCGCTTTGTGAACTGGTAGTAGGAGGGAAAAATGGTCTGGAACCAGTGGAAAAAACAATCATTGACCGATGTGTTCGTCTGGTATATCAGGACTATCTTGCTGATCCGGTTCCGGAGAAAATGCCAATCTTGGAAGATTTATATAATCTGCTTCGCAAACAGGAAGAGGCTGAGTCGCAGCGGCTGGCAACGGCACTGGAAATCTATGTAAATGGTTCCCTGAAGGTGTTTAATCACCGTACAAATGTAGAGTTGAACAATCGTCTGGTATGTTTCGATATTAAAGACCTTGGTAAACAGCTTAAAAAACTTGGCATGTTGATCGTTCAGGATCAGGTTTGGAACAGGGTAACAGTCAACCGTTCTGCACATAAGTCCACCAGATATTATATTGATGAGTTTCATCGGACGAGACGTTCCGCTTGTTGAATAGACAGCGGGGTCAGTAGCCGTCCGTAAAAAGAAAAAGCTACTGATACAACTGATATGGTGTTGTTCAAATGAAGGGGTAACGCCCTGAAGGGACACACGTAAACTCCCTACAGCGTGATAGTTGTGCAAAAGCTATCGGGTTGTCAAAAGTTAGGGTGAAGAGCAAAAAGCAGGTCCTAACAGGTAAGGCTGAGGAAAGATTCACAGAGGTGTGGGTTGCCTGTGATTATGTAGTGAAGCTGTATATGGTGAGTATCCACGGAAGTGGGGACGAACTGACGATTTAAAGAGTCTAAAATTCGAATGCGTTGAAAAGCGCATGCCAACGGTTTGGCGCTGATTACCGAAAAGTAACTGGGTGGAAGTGAAAGTCGGAGCATTGTTACAGGCAATGGAAATTAGCAGGCTCAAAGGAGGCACCTAAGTACAGTATATTGCACCATATTGGAACGTCGAAAGCAACGAACAGTGAGCAGTTGCACATGCTATGACCTGTTGGTAAGGAAAGCACACTGTATAACTTACCTTTATCGTTGTGAGAGCGGAGGCACGAGCGATGAAGCTCCTGTAATGGGAGTGGAGCAATAGCCTCTAGTGGGACGACTGGTCTGTCTGCCAGTCGACAAAACAAGTTTAATAAAGTAATGCAGTTAATATTCATAGGTTCGAGTATGACTAAGAGAAACAAGTCTTGCGAGAGTGAGGTGATGTTGACTATGCAAAGAAAGGAATTGTTAAAGAAAAGTGCTATCCGTCATGCTGAGTATTACGGCATGGTCGAAGTACAGGATGCATTATATGCGGATAGTGCGAACAAAAAGATTTTCACGGATCTGATAAGTATTATCGGTTCAGATGCCAATATCAAAATGGCATATCGTAATCTCAAATCAAACAAAGGAAGCAACACGCCCGGTGTCGACGGTAAGACCTTTAAGGACTTAGCTGAGATGTCAGAGGAAGCATTGGTTCGATGCGTTAGGGACAAAATCCTTAACTATCAACCCAAAGCGGTCAGAAGGGTGTATATCCCAAAGCCGAATGGAAAAATGCGACCATTAGGAATTCCTACTGTAATAGATAGGATTGTACAACAAAGCGTATTGCAGGTTATGGAGCCTATATGCGAAGCCAAGTTTTATCGGCACAGCTATGGTTTCAGACCGAATCGTAGCACTAAGAATGCCGTTGCCGTGTGTTACAAACTGGCGCAGGTGGACGGATTCCACTATGTAGTTGATGTAGATATCAAGGGATTCTTTGATAACGTTGACCATGGGAAGCTACTGAAACAGATATGGACGTTGGGAATTCGGGATAAAAGGCTGATTTCCTTGATAGGAAAGATGCTGAAAGCCCCCATTGAAGAAAACGGGGTTAGAACGGTACCCGATAAAGGCACGCCTCAGGGCGGTCTATGCTAAGCTTTGCATAATCCACCCTATGCAAAGAAAGTAACTATGCAAAGTAAATGTTAAAAGTACTGTATTTAAGCCATTTTTTCTTGCATTACTTTGCATAGTCTCCGAAGATATTTACGAGAGCAATTCTCAAAAATATTTTATAGGAGGTACTTTATGGATAAAAAATATTTACCCGACCTGATCTCTGAACTGGATCAGGAGCTCCTACGCCTTGGTTATACCAAAGGCAGTATGACCTTTTACCGCAGACGCTGGAACCAGCTAATGGCCTATGCTGAAGACCGGGGTGAATACTATTACACAGAACAACTGGGCATAGACTTTGTCCAGGAATTCTTCGGCATCACTCAGGATGATTTCGCAAGGATACTGCCCCAGGCAGAGACGCAGGAATTACGCGTCATCCGCATGGTAGGCGATTTTCAGCTTCATCATGCAGTGCTTCGGCGTTATTTGAAGCACAGAGAAATCCTTTCCACACCGTTCTTTCTTGAAATGCGACAGCGTTTTCAGGAGCATTGCATGAAAAAAGGCTATTCCCAGGTGACTACAGGCCATTATGTGAAGCAGTCTTCCTACCTGATGGACTATCTGGCAGCACATGGAATGGAAGATCTCAGTGCAGTAACACTGGAAAACATTTATGCTTATATCCGAACACTGGCCGGATTCACTTACAAAACAGTAGAGCAGCATCTATGTTCCTTACGTGCATTTTTCCGTTTCCTTTATCAGGAAGGTATTGTCACTGTTGATTTTGCTGCCGAAATGCCAATGGTAAAAGCACGTAAGCAGACCGCTATTCCTTCTGTATGGACACATGAGGAATTGAAAAGACTTATCGGTGCCATTGATCGGGGAAGCCCTAAAGGAAAAAGGGATTATGCCATCATACTGATCGCATGCCGGCTCGGTCTTCGTTGTACCGATATCAAAGGTCTTCGTTTTGAAAATTTTAACTGGGCAGAAAAGAAACTTTGTTTCGTTCAGTCAAAAACAAAACAACCAATGGAACTCCCGCTTGTACCGGATGTTGGTTGGGCTGTGATCGACTACCTGAAATACGGAAGGCCTAAAGTGGAAAGCCCCTACATTTTTGTCCGTCATATGGCACCGTTTCTACCTTTTTCAGAAGGCGACCACCTGAACCAGTTGATAAAAGCATATATGGTAAAAGCGCACATCCCGGTGTCCGGCAAGCATCGCGGGATGCACAGTCTGCGCCATACCATGGCAAGTGTACTTCTTGAAAAAGATACACCGCTCCCGGTCATCTCTGACATCATTGGTCATCTGGATACGAATTCCACTGCCGTTTATCTAAAAGTAGATATGGCGCATCTGGCGGAATGCCCGTTGGATTTCGAGGAGGTGATCCGCCTTGGCTGAATCTGTTTTTATAGGACCGTTTCGTTCAGAAATGCAGGATTTCATTTTCCTCAAACGTTCTGTAGGGTACAAATACAATTCAGAACCGGGAATTTTGAGCCGCTTTGATAGATACCTTGCCGTAAACTATCCGCAGGCGGATGCCCTTTCCAAAGAAGCTGTGACTGGCTGGTGCTCCAAAACGATGCACGAAACAGCTGCAAACCACTGTTCCCGTGCATCTGTCATACGACAGTTTTCAAAGTACTTAAGTAGCATCGGAATCCGGGCGTGGATCCTTCCAAAGAATTACTATCCGACAGGACAACGGTATGTGCCGCACATTTATACACCGGACGAACTGCGGAGATTTTTTGCAGAAACAGATAAGTGTAACTACTGTTCAAGTGTTCCTTACCGGCATCTGATCATGCCAGAGTTTTTCCGGCTGCTTCTTTCCTGCGGGCTGCGATGTTCAGAAGCACGATTACTGACCGTTGGAGATGTTGACCTTGAGCAGGGTGTGTTGACTATACGTGATGCAAAGAACCATAACAATCGCCTGGTTCCAATGCCGGAATCCATGGTTTCAAGACTTCGTAAATACGCAGCGCAGGTTCATCCTTTTCCGGAGTCTGTAGACTATTTTTTCCCTGGATATGGAAACAAGCCAATGACTCTCGGAAATATTTATAAAAACTTCCGGCGTTTTCTATGGAAGGCCGGTATCTCACACAGTGGTGACGGTCCCAGAGTCCATGACTTCCGGCATGCGTACTGTGTTTACCGTCTGAAAGAGTGGGCCATGCAGGATCGGGATCTTATGGTATTGATCCCCATGATGCGTACCTATCTTGGGCATCAGACTTTTAACGAAACTGCATACTATCTCAGATGGACAGCGGATGTCTTTCCAGATATCCGGATGAAACTTGAAAAGTGCTATGAGGACATCATTCCGGAAATGGAGGGCTTTTCCTATGAAACCGACTGATTTCTCCATGCACCTTACCTCTTTCCTGTCGGACTATCTTCCCATACAGAAGAATGTCAGCAGGAACACCATCAGATCCTATAGGGATACCTTTAAATTGCTCCTGCTTTTCTGTGAAAAGGAAGAAGCGGTTCCCATTGAAAAACTTACCATGAAGAAGCTGTCCCCGGAACGGATTGAGCGGTTCCTGGACTGGTTGGAAACAGAACGGAAAAGCTCCATTTCCACAAGGAATCTACGGCTAACAGCCATCCATTCCTTTTTTCGGTATGCACAGGCTGAATCACCGGAAGCCTTGTATCACTACCAAAAGGTACTTGCCATTCCGGTAAAGAAGAAACATCAGGCGGTAGTAGAGCATCTGTCTCCTGAAGGAATAAAGGTCCTGCTTGAGCAGCCTGACAAATCTACATCCCAGGGACGCCGGGATCTCACGCTCATAAGTCTGATGTATGACAGTGGTGCCAGAGTCCAGGAGATCATAGAGCTTTCTGTAAAGGACTTTATTCCCGGAGGTAACCCTGTTTTGATACTGACCGGAAAAGGAAATAAAACACGGCGGGTTCCCATTATGAAGAACACGGCTGTGCTCGTAGAAGCCTATATTTCAGAAAACAGGCTTGGGCTGGCACACAAAACCAACTATCCGCTCTTTACAAACAGGCAGCATAATAAGCTGACCAAAGAAGGCGTTGCCTATGTCATCAACAAATATGCTGTTATGGCACACGAAGTATCAGACAAAGTACCTGAAAAGGTAAGATGCCATATGCTCCGGCATTCTAAGGCTGTTCACCTCCTTCAAGCTGGTGTAAACCTTATATATATCCGTGACTTTCTGGGGCATAGTGATATCAAAACCACTGAAATTTATGCCCGTGCCGATGCAGAACTCAAACGCAAAGCGTTGGAGAATGCCTATCCTGATCTGGTAGATTCAAATCTCCCGGATTGGAGTGAAAACAGCGACCTGATGGAGTGGTTATCTGACTTGTAACCATGGGAGAGCAGAATACTATGCAAAGTAAAACATGAAAGAATCTTTTATTTATAGGGGATATTGAATCTTACTTTGCATAGTCTGCTACTTTGCATAGGGTGGTGTACTTAGTCCATTACTGGCAAATATTGTTCTGAATGAGCTTGACTGGTGGATAGCCAGTCAATGGGAGGAAATGCCTGCAAAGCATCCTCTGAAAAGCGATATTTATATGAACAAAAATGGCACTCCGAATAAAGGAAACCTGTACAAGAAGTTGCGACAGTCCCGCTTGAAAGAGTGTCACATAGTGAGATATGCGGATGATTTCAAGATATTTTGCAAGTCGTATTCTGACGCTGTCAAGCTGAAGCATGCGGTCGAGCAATGGCTGATGGACAGACTAAAGCTGGAAACCTCTCCAGATAAGTCACGAATTACGAATCTTACCAAAGGCTACAGCGACTTCCTCGGCATAAAATTTAAGCTTTACAAGAAGGGAAAGAAATGGTCTATCAAGTCTCATATGACCGACAAAGCCATCAATTCTCAACAAGCGAAGTTGAAAAATGCCATGGCTCAAGCCTGTAAATCTCATGAGAGTGAACAATCACAGCACGATGACCTCATCAGATACAACCAAGCAGTTATTGGTATGCACCAGTACTATAACATGGCTACCATGATAAATGCGGATGTTCACAGACTGTTCCCGTCGATTGATATAACCATGAAGACGAGACTGAACAGTCGTGCAGACCTCTCCAAGGAAAGACCACCGACATTGAAAGGTGCAATGGACGAATATTTCTATCAGAAGTATGGGGAGTCGAAGCAGGTTAGATATATCAATGGAATGATTGTTGTTCCTGTAGCTTACTGCAGAACGCAGAATCCGATGTTCTTCCAAGTGGACACCAATCGTTACACCCCACAGGGACGTGAACGTATTCACCGCATGCTTGCTAAATCTAAATACGGAGAAACGCTGTTGAAGTTAAGCAGAGACAACGATACGAAACATAGTATCGAATTTTGTGATAACCGCCTGTCACGATTTGTGGCATCTAAAGGTAAGTGTGAACTCTCAAAGGTGTCCCTTGCGTTTGAGGATGTGGAGTGCATATATCTTAATCCACCAAGCCAAGGTGGTACGGATGAATATGCCAACCTCAGAATCGTTCACAAGGATATAAAGCGCCTTATCTATTCTACTGACGTGAAAATCATCAAGTCCCTCATTGATTTATTCGATTGCAGGGCACCTGCCAAGATTGCCAAGCTTAACAAATGGAGAGCCAAAGCAGGATTGGAAGCAGTTAACCTTATAACAATTAACCAGACTTTGAAGTAACTGTATTAGCAATAAAGACTTATCCCATGGAACGCCGTGTGCAATGAAAGTTGCTTGCACGGTGTGGGCCGGGGCGAAAGACCCGCAAGGGTCTGACCTATCGGCATTGTTGCTGAAAGAGGAACAGACAGCAGCATACAGTGTGGAAATCTGGAAGAGATTCCGTAAGTGGGGAGGTATTCCGACTGGTATCACACAGAACGTAAAAGACCTGCTTGCTTCAAGGGAAATCGAGAATATCTTTGAAAACTCAGATTTTATCCTGATGCTCAACCAGGCATCCGGGGATCGACAGATTCTGGCAAAACAGCTTAATATTTCAACACACCAGCTTTCCTATGTAACAAACAGTGGAGAGGGAGAAGGGCTGATTTTTTATGGAAATACGATTATTCCATTTAAGGACAGATTCGATAATACCCTTATGCTTTATGCGTTAATGTCATCGAAACCGGAAGATGTAGAGAAGCGTGAAAAACTCGGAATCAAAGGCAGAGATGATAGTTAAAGGGGCAATGGCAGAGCATGAGAAAATGGGTGGCAGGATTATTACTTTCTATATCCGTTATATTGCTTACGATCAGTCTGTATTTCCTGATGGGATTTTTTGTGCAGGAAAGACAGGATAACCAGTTACAGCAAGAGTTACAGGAACTTATGCAGAAAAAAGAGGGTGAACCAGAAGAAGATGTCTCCGGCGATTCTTTGATAGAGGTAGATGCTGGAATTTTGGCATTGCATGAAGAAAATCCAGATTGTATTGGCTGGCTGACCATTGATGGAACAAGAATAGACTATCCGGTCATGTACCGGCCCGGAGATAAAAATTATTATCTGCATCGGGATTTTAACGGGGAATATTCTGCAAATGGCTGTTTATTTCTGGCAGAGGAATGTGTACCAGGAGATTCGGACAATCTGATCATATATGGACATCACATGAACAGTGGGAAGATGTTTGCTGACCTTGAGAAATATAAGGACGAAGGATTTTATGAAGAACATCCGACAATCCTGTTCCGCACAATATGGGGAAATGAACAGTATCAGATATTTGCAGCATTTACAACACCCGTTTATACAAGAAATGATTTTGATTATTACAGTTTTATCAAAGCGGGAACAGTGGATGATTATAAAAAATTTGTTGCTTCCGTTAAGGAAAAATTACTTTATCAGACAGGAACAACAGCAAAATACAGAGATAAGTTACTTACACTGTCTACCTGTGAGTATTCCCAGAAAAATGGGCGTATGGTACTGGTTGCAAAGAAAAATAACGGAAAATTACCATAGATCAGGAGATGATGACCATGCAGGAGCATGAATATAAAGCAAGGGACAAGACTGTCCAGAAGATGAGCCGGGATGGACTCCGGGAAAAAAATCTCCGCAGTAAAAAGGAAAAGCGGATTACCGGGCGTGAGGCAGATGAGAAGAAAACAGCCGGACACAGGGAACAAGAGCTGGACTTTGGAAAGGTCAGAAAAACTCATACTGCAGAAGAAACAGTTGAGGGAGTGAAAGAAGGAAAACACAGACTGCAGTCCAGACACGCTTTTCTGGAACAGGAAGAACTTGCGGAAGCGGAAGAAATGGAAAACTCAGAAATGAGTGATGATAAAGCAGGCGGGGAGAAATCTCCGTCTGTTTCACGTTCCAGATTTCGGAAAGAAAGTATCCGGGGGCATCCGGAACGGAAATTTGAACGTGATTCTGAAATAACAGAACCGGACAGGCAGAACCGAAAGAAAAAGATGGTCACAGCCTATGCAGCAAAAGAGCAGAAACGCTACCATGAAAAGTCAGAAGTTGATGAAAAATCAATGGAAGACTTTCGGGAAGAGATTAAAGGTAAGACGAAAAGGGAACAGACGCTAAAAGAACAGAAAAAATCAAAATCCCGCCTTTCCTTTGAAGATGAAAGTAAAGGTATGATTCCCGGTAGCGGAATGGCAAGAAAGGGAGCAACCGTTGTTTCAGAAACGGTATCTGCCTATGGTCAGAAAAAGGTCAGAGAAGATACCGATGATAATGCTGCCCTTGATGCGGCAGATCAGATGGAACTTGCAGGAGAAAGTCTTGCAAGAAAGTCTATCTACGTTCGGGAACGATTGAAAGAGAACCGACAGAGAAATAATCGGTTAAAGGAATCTGTTCTGGAAGAAACAGAAAAATCCCGCCTGCAGTTTGGCACCAGTGCTTCCGATGAAGCAAAAAGGGTGGTTCAGAAAGAAGCAGAGCAGAAAAAGCAGTCTGCCTTAAAGAAATTACTGCAGAAAAAGCGTTACCAGAAACAGTATCAGGCTGCGAAACAGGGAAAAGCTGTGAAAGACGCAGTGCTTGTAAATGCACAACGATTTACAGAAAAAGCCAAAGCTGCGGTCAAGGAGATTGTGGCACAGAACAGAAATATCCTCCTGTCCATAGGAGTTCTGGTTCTGCTGTTTGCGTTGATGGCAACAAGTCTGTCAAGCTGTGCTGCGTTATTCCAGGGCAGTTCCAATGCTATTATTTCTACCAGTTATTCCAGTGAGGATGAGGATATTTATGCTGCGGAAAATGCTTATGTGGCATTGGAAAATGCACTGAATGAGCAGATCAATCAGATGAAAGCAAACCATTCCGACTATGATGAGTTCCAGTTCCAGATTGATGAGATCGGACACAATCCGTATCAGCTTATTTCTTATCTGACAGTCAAGTATGGCGGTTTTACCTATGCTGAGGTTGCAGACGAGATTCAGGAGATTTTCAGAGAGCAGTATGGCTTATATACAGATTCGACAAGAGAAACTGTAACAGAAAAGAAAACAGTCAGGGTTGGAGAATCACTGGGACAGGTTGTGACCAGTGGATATTGCAACTGTCCGATCTGCTGCGGGCAGTGGAGTGGAGGCCCGACTGCAAGTGGAGCATATCCACAGGCAAATCACACGATTGCGGTGGATGCTTCCAATCCATTTGTGCCAATGGGAACCCATGTTGTTATGAATGGAGTGGAATATGTAGTAGAAGATACAGGAGCATTTGCAAGATATGGTGTTCAGTTTGATGTATTTTACAGCAATCACGCTTCTGCATCAGCACATGGACATCAGACCTGGGAAGCATACATAGCAGACAGTAATGGAAGCCAGGAGGTGGAAGTAACTACAACAAGAGAAGTAAACCGGCTGGACGTAACACTTACGAACCATAACCTGGATGCAGTTTTAAGAAACCGTATGACAGATAAGGAACAGGAGCAGTATGACGCTTACAATAAATACTATGGAAATCGTGATTATCTGTTTGACCTTAATACAATTCCGACAGGCGGGGCAGGTTTTGGATATGATATTCCGGCAGAAGCACTTTCTGATCCGCAGTTTGCCAAGATGATCAGGGAAGCGGAAAAATATCTGGGTTATCCGTATGTATGGGGTGGTGCATCGCCATCTACCAGTTTTGATTGCTCTGGTTTTGTATGCTGGGTAATCAATAATTGTGGAAATGGATGGAACGTGGGAAGAACAACAGCGGACGGACTTCGTTCTTATTGTTCCTATGTATCTCCATCGGATGCAAAGCCGGGCGATCTGATCTTTTTCCAGGGAACTTATGATACGCCGGGAGCGAGCCATGTTGGAATTTATGTAGGAAATAACATGATGATTCATTGCGGGAATCCGATTCAGTATACAAGCATTGCAAGTTCTTACTGGCAGCAACATTTTATGGCATTTGGCAGACTTCACTAGAAGGGAGTAAATAAGAGATGAATATGCGGTTAAAAAAGGTTCTGGATGACATTCAGAAAACTGAAAACAAGATTCTGGAACTGCAGGAGCATGTAAGGCAACTGAGAATCCAGAAAAAGCAGATGGAAGATGCAGAAATCATTAAGGCAATCCGTTCCATGAAGATGGACAGCCGAAAGATGCTGACTTTTCTGGACGGGATTCAGAATGGAACAGTTACCATGCAGTTTGATGAAGAGGGCAATCTTTCTATGGATAGTTCTGAAACAGGTATAAAGAAAGAAGAAAATATGGACAGAGAAATGTCAACCGGGCTGATAGAAGAAAGAGAGGATTTGGAAGATGAAGAATAAAGTAATGAAAAAAATTTTGATGATTATGTTGTCATCAACAATACTGATGGGTTCTGCCAGTGTGACCGCTTTTGCGCAGGCAAATGAAAACGCAGAGCAGACTGAAACTGCGGAACAGGTGATAGAAGAACAGCCGGCGGAGCAGCCTGCCGCAGAGGGAACACCGTTTTCCACGTCGGGAAACGGACAGCTTGTGGATGATAAGGAGAATGACAGTTCCAAGCAGTTTCTGACGGTACAGACAAAGAATGGAAATACCTTTTATATGGTCATTGACCGTTCCGGTACTTCCGAAAACGTGTACATGATGTCACTGGTAGATGAAAATGATCTGGCAGAGTTCTTAGGCGAAAACGAGGAAATCGAGAAAAAAGAGGAACCAGCAGTTGTTCTTCCGGAAACGACTGCAGCACCAGAACCAGAAACTACCGTACAGCCAGAAACAGAAGTAAAACCGGAATCCGGTGGTAATAAAATGTTTGGCTCTGCGATCCTGGGCGGCGGTATTGTACTGGTATTCGGTGGTTTAGCTGCTTTTGCTTTAAGTAAATTCCGAAAGAAAAAAGAGGACAGTATTGTAGAGGAAGGTCTGGAATTTGCTGATGACAGTTACATCAATGAAGATGAAGAAAATGCGGAAGATCAGCAGAAATAACAAAAAAGCATAAGGTATGGAGAAAGGGCAGTTCTTTATAGACTGCCTTTTTGACAGGAAAAGGAGGAAAACATGGCGAAATTTTTAGTGATTGCAGAGAAACCGAGCGTGGCACAGAGCCTTGCAAAAAATTTATCTGCTTATCAGAGAAAGGACGGGTATCTGGAGGGGAACAGTTGCATCGTCAGTTGGTGCCTGGGGCATCTGGCAGAGTATGTCCCACCGGAAATCTATGATGAAAAATATGCAAAATGGCAGTTTGAGGATTTACCGATTATTCCGGAAGTATGGAAAGTTCAGGTATCAGAGGATAAAAAGAAGCAATTTGATGTGATATGCAGCCTGATGAACCGGGCAGATGTAGCATATCTGGTGAATGGCTGTGATGCCGGAAGAGAAGGAGAACTGATTTTTAAAAGAGTTTATGATCTGGCAGGCTGTCAGAAACCAGTGAAGCGTCTGTGGATCAGTTCAATGGAAGATGAAGCAATTCAGAAAGGATTCCAGTCATTAAAGGCCGGGAAAGAATATGCAGGTCTTTGTAATGCTGCGGTATGCAGGGCACAGGCAGACTGGCTGATCGGAATGAATGCAACGAGAGCTTACACAACCAGGTATTTTAAACGTCTGGTAGTTGGCAGGGTGCAGACACCGACGCTTGCCATGCTGACAGAAAGAAAAGAGAAAATTGAGCATTTCAAGAAAGAAGCCTATTATAAGGTTTCTATGTCGGATGGGAAACTTGCGGTAACATCAGAAAATATCCAGTCTGAAGCAGAAGCAGACGAATTAAGAAAACTTTGTGATGGGGCAGAGGCAATGGTTACAAAAGTGAAAAAGGCACAGAAACGAGTTTCCCCGCCAAAACTTTATGACTTGACCAGTCTGCAAAGGGAAGCGAACCGTTATTTCGGATACACCGCACAGAAAACACTGGATATGCTGCAGGAACTGTATGAGGAAAAGATGGTTACATATCCGAGAACGGATAGCCAGTATGTAACGGAAGATATGAAAGAAACGGTAGAAACACTTGCAGATGGAATGAAAGATTTTCTCCCATTTTTGAAATTTGAACAGTCTGGAGGAAATGCAGAGCGTGTAATCAATAATACAAAAGTATCAGACCATCATGCAATCCTGCCGACAAAAGAGGCAGTAGAAAAAGGTATGGGAGGACTTTCAGATGGAAAGAAAAATCTTCTGATGCTGATCGGGCAGCAGCTTGTACAGGCAACCGGGGAAGATTATCTTTATGAGCAGACAGAAATTTCCGTACAGTGCAAAGAACATGAATTTGCTGCGAAAGGAAAGCTGTCTGTGCAGATGGGATTTAAAGAAGTGGAAGAAGCCTTTCGGAAATATTGTGTGAAAGATAAGAAATCTGATGAACCGGATCATAAGACAGAACTTTCAGAAGGGTATGAGGATGGAATGATTCTTGCTTCTGTAAAAGCAGAGAAGAGTACCCATTATACTTCCCCGCCGAAAATGTTTACCGAAGATACTCTGCTTGCTGCAATGGAAACAGCGGGAAATAAGGAATTTGATTCTGAAACAGAGAAAAAGGGGCTTGGTACACCGGCAACCAGGGCAAATATTATTGAGAAGCTGGTATCTTCCGGGTATGCAGAACGTAAGGGAAAACAGATTCTTCCTACAGTGGCAGGCTGTGAGCTGATCCACGTAATGCCTGAGAATCTGAAATCCGCAAGCCTGACAGCAGAATGGGAAAATCAGCTTTTGATGATGGAAAAGGGAAAAATCCAGGAAGATGAATTTATGGATGGGATCGTATCCATGATCACTGAGATTCTTTCCGTATGTAGGGCGATTCCGGAAGAAGAACGAAAGCGTTTTCAGACTGCAAGGGAAGTGATTGGAAAATGTCCGGTGTGTGGTTCCGATGTATATGAAGGAAAGACAAATTATTACTGTGCTGACAGAAACTGCCCGTTTGCATTGTGGAAGGCGAACCGTTTTCTGGAAAGCATGAAAAAGTCGATGGATAAAAAGATGGCTGTGGAGCTTTTGAAAAAAGGACGTACCCATGTAAAAGGGCTGTATTCCAAGAAAAAGGACAGCAAGTTTGATGCAGATCTGGTACTGGGCGTGGAAGATGGAAAAGCCAGATTCAGCCTGGAATTTCCTAAAAAGAAAAAATAAAGCACAGTCAGAAGGAGGAATAGGTTATGGCTCATTTAGATGAGATACGTGGACTTGCGGAATATCATGCAACCCGTATCAGCAGTTCACCAAGGGACTGGATGAATTATCTGGATACCGCAGCCAGGTTGTACAGGTATCCATTTATGGATCAGCTTTTGATCCACGCACAGCGTCCAAAAGCAACTGCCTGTGCTTCGTTGGAATTGTGGAATGAAAAAATGCTGCGGTGGGTAAACCGAGGAGCAAAGGGAATTGCTCTTTTGGATGAAACCATGCAGAAAACAAGACTCCGATATGTATTTGATATTCAGGATACTCATAAGGTAAAAGGTGGAAGGACACCTTACCTGTGGCAGTTGCAGGAGAAACAACAGGAAGCATTATTAAACCATTTAGAAGAGGTTTACGGACTGGAAGTCAAAGATACAGGAAGTCTTTCTGATGCACTGATGGCAACAGCAAAATACATGGTAGAAGAAAATCTGGATGAATACCTGGATGGCTTGACGTATGTGACGGAAGGAACGTACCTGGAGGAACTGGAAGAAGATACCATCCGCAGTGAATTTCGCAGCCTGTTGACAGACAGCATTTATTATACCCTGGCGTCCAGATGCGGACTTGATCCGCTGGAACGGCAGGAAGAAATGGACTTCGTACATATCACAGATTATAACAGTTTATCAGTGTTGACATTTATTGGAAATGCAACAAGCATGGCCAGTGAGTCTGTGTTAGTGGATATTGGAAGATTTGTACACCGTATTTCATTAGAAGAAATGAAAAAGGGTATTGAAAATTCGGAAGAAAAGAATTATAATGAATTTAACACGTTAATTCGTAAAAGCAAAGAAAACAACAACAGAATCATAGAAAACGAATATTCACAGGAAAATCAAGGAGGAAATGAGTATGGAACTGACATATCATCGCAAAGGGGATTATCTGTTTCCGAACCTGACAATCCAGGAGACAGAGGTACAGATCGGGAAATACGGAATGCTGCGAAGGACATTTCTGAAGGAACACAAGAACAGCCTGTATCAGAGCCTGTTACTGACCGGGAAACTGAACAGCCATCTGGAGGAAATCGAGAAAACAGCACAGAAGAGATTGGAAGTACAGATGGAGAAACTGTTGGAGAAGAATCCGGCACCGTCGAAAGAGGAGAATCCGATGGCGTGGACAGCACATATGAACAGTCTGACGGCAACAGCGGAAGAGAGCATCTTGACGGAATTGGTATACAGCTAATTGAAGACACAAGTGAAGATCAGTTAAGTAAAGCAGAGGAAGAAATTGCCTCTGCTTTATCTTTGCCCGAATTTCCGTCTGTAAATGAACAGAAAAGGGAAATTGAAAACAGAATAGCAGCCCTCTATGCCGGGGAGATTGCGATTCCAAGTGAAGTAGTCGATGAGGTTTTAAGAACCGGAGGAAACCGAAGCAAGAGCCAGCTTCGTATTATTTATAATTTTATGAGTGAACAGACACCGGAAGAATATACGGAGTTTGTGAAACGAGAGTATGGGACTGGTGGAAAAGGTTTTGAGATCAATGGAATGGAATACTCAGTCTGGTTTGATGAAACAGGATTGCAGATTGCAGTAGGACATACCGTTACCGATCAGATTCTGGATAAGGCGTTTTTATCCTGGGAGGATGTGAGTGGCCGTATCCATCAGCTTTTGAAGCAAGGTGAGTATGCATCGCAGTCTGTACTTGATGTTGCAAGGGAGAATGCGGTAAAGGAACATGCACAGGCACTTGCCTATATGAAGGCAGATATGGCAGAGGGTGTAGCAGAACTTGTCTTTGCTGAAGAAGATTTGCCACATCTTCACAGCATTTATCCGGAAATAACAGATTATCTGGAAGAGAAACTGACAGATCCGCAGTGGCTGACAGATTTGAATGAGCGTCTGGAAGGACTGGCAATGGCTTATGAGGAAGATAAAAGCATTATGCGGTTCCGCACTTATAATCCAATCAGAATATCCGGTCAGTTTCAGAAATTTGCTGCAGAAGTAATTCCATACAGTGCAAGAGATGAATTCGTATGGCAGGAACATAAGGTATTTATTACTCAGGATGAAATAGATGCTTTTCTTGCCGGTGGAGGTCCATATTCGGATGGAAGGCTTTCTACCTATTCTTTTTATCTTCTGAATGAAGATGATAAAGCAAGAACAGATTTTATCAAGGAAAAATATGGGATAGGCGGTCAGAGCCATGCTTTATGTGGAGCAGACAATTCACATGCAGATTATGATGGGAAAGGTTTGAAGCTGGAGAGAGGGGACTATGGGAATCCAGATACTTCGGTGTTGCTGCCCTGGGCAAAAGTTGCAAAAAGAATCGGCTATCTGATTGATAACCAGCAGTTCTTACGTTCCGCAGATTATTCCCGTATGCCGGAATATGAGAGGGAACGGATTGCAGGAAAAGTGATCAGTTTTTATGCAAGGCTGCCAGAAGAAATCGAGCGTCCGTTCAAGCAGGATTTCTTTAATGAAGAAGCAAGAAAAGAACTTCCTGTTATGCTGAATGATTCGGAGCAGTCGCAGAAATTGTTACAGGCGATGGACGATGCACTGGCAATGCTGCCATTGGATTTTGAATCAGTGAATGAAACTTATGAGAAGAAATTACAGCTTTTAACAGAAGTACATCAGTATGTGGAGGGCAGCTATACGATTTTCCCGGCACAGGAAGTAGCAGAGCAGACGGAAGGCTCGACAGGATACCAGATGTCTTTATTTGACATTATGAGTAATTCTGAACCAGAGGAAATTACGAAAGAACCGGAAGTAGAAGAATCGGCTGCAGAAGTGGAGGAGGTACAAAAAGGAGAACCAGAATCAGAATCTGAGTCGGAATCCGTAATTGTACAGGAAGAATGGGACGAGAATGTATTTGAATATCAAGGGTATCATTTTAAAGCAGTGGGGGTTCTTCCACAAGGTCTGGAAGGGAAAGAACTGGTAAACCAGACGAGGGGAAATACAGAATTGCACTTGACTACCTACGAGCGAGAAGATGATATTTTATATTCCTACGCAGGATTCTACGAAGCAAGTGGTTCATCAAAAGCTGATATTTTCCGGTGTATGGAAACTGGACGAAATTATATTCCAGGGGAGAACGAACTGTTTGGCTATGAGGGAGAATTTTTGCCATATCTGCAGAATGAACAGGTGCAGGAACAGGAACCTCATAACTTCCATATTACGGACGATGACCTTGGTGCTGGCGGTCCGAAAGCAAAGTTTAAAGCAAATATAGAAGCTATCAGGCTGCTGAAAGAACTGGAACAGGATCAGAGATTGGCAACACCGGAAGAACAGGAAGTGTTGTCAAGATATGTTGGATGGGGCGGTATTCCACAGGCTTTTGAAGAAAGAAACAGTGCCTGGGCAGAGGAATATACGCAGTTAAAAGAAGTCCTTACGCCAGAAGAATACAGTGCAGCAAGGGCATCAACGCTGAATGCCTTTTATACTTCTCCGACGGTCATCAAGGCTATGTATGAAGCACTTGGAAACATGGGACTGAAGCAGGGAAATATCCTGGAGCCGTCCTGTGGAGTAGGTAACTTTATGGGACTTTTACCGGAAAGCATGAGTGCCACAAATATGTACGGCGTGGAGCTTGATCCGGTTTCCGGGCAGATTGCAAAACAGCTTTACCAGAAGAACAGGATTGCAGTACAGGGATTTGAGGAAACCAGTTACCCGGACAGCTTTTTTGACTGTGTGATTGGAAATGTACCGTTTGGGGCATATCAGGTCAGTGACCGCAAATATGACCGATACCATTTTATGATCCATGATTATTTTATTGCAAAATCCTTAGACCTGGTACGTCCGGGCGGAGTGGTGGCAGTTGTCACATCAAGCGGTACGATGGATAAGCAGAGTCCGGAAGTCCGACAATATTTTGCAAATCGGGCAGATCTGCTTGGGGCGATCCGCTTACCGAACAATGCTTTCCAGAGAAATGCTAATACCAGTGTGGTTGCGGATATTCTGTTTTTCCAGAAAAGGGACAGGGCTGCGATCACAGAGCCAGACTGGGTATGGTTAAAAACCACATCAGAAGGCTATACGGTCAATTCCTATTTTGCTGACCACCCGGAAATGGTGCTTGGAGATTTCACAACAGAAAGTACCCAGTACGGAAAACAGGAAGTAACGGTAAAGGCAAAAGAGGGAGCAGATCTGGCAGAGCAGTTAAAAGAAGCAGTAAAGCATATCCAGGGAACTATTACAGAGCAGGAGATTTCGGATACGGAACTGGAAGAACAGGTGGTATCCATACCGGCAGATCCGAACATTAAGAATTTCAGCCTTGCACTTGTCGGAGAGGATATTTATTACAGGGAAAATTCTGTTATGAATAAGATGGAACTTCCCGTTGTGACAGGCGAGCGTGTCAGAGGCATGGTTGCTATCCGGGATGCAACAAACAGGCTTCTGGAACGTCAGTTGGAAGAATGCAGTGGTGAAGAGGTTGCCAGCTTACAGGCTGAATTGAACCGGGTTTATGACAGCTTTACTGCAAAGTATGGATTACTCAGCAGCAATGCAAATAAAAGAGCGTTCAGCATGGACAGCAGCTATTGCCTTTTGACTTCCCTTGAATTTTTGGACGAAAAGGGCGAGTTGAAGCGGAAAGCAGACATATTTACGAAAAGGACGATCCGCAGGGCAGAGCCGGTAACATCGGTGGATACTGCAAGTGAGGCACTGGCGGTATCTATCGGGGAAAAGGCAAAAGTGGATATTCCTTATATGATGCAGCTTACCGGGAAAACAGAAGAAGAGGTCACAGAGGAGCTTACAGGCGTTATCTTTAAGAATCCGCTTACGGATAAGTGGGAGCCATCTGACGAATATCTTTCCGGGAATGTCAGGGAGAAGCTGAACATTGCAAAGCAGTTTGCAGAGAACTATCCGGAATATATGGTCAATGTACAGGCACTGGAACGGGTACAGCCGAAAGATCTGGACGCTTCCGAGATTGAAGCAAGACTTGGATCAACATGGATTTCGCCGGACTATATTACAGAGTTCATGGCAGAAACATTCCATACACCACGACAGCATATCAATTATGAGCGTATCAAAGTACAGTATGCGGAAGTGACCGGACAGTGGAACGTAAAAGGAAAGAACGTGGACAGCAGCAATAACCCGCTTTCCACCGCAACTTACGGAACACAGAGGGCAAATGCTTACAGACTGTTGGAGGATGCACTGAATCTGCGTGACACAAAAATCTATGACACAATACATGATGCGGATGGAGAACACCGGGTACTGAACCGGAAAGAAACCACCCTGGCACAGCAGAAGCAGGAACTGATCCGGGAGGAATTTAAAGAGTGGATTTTTAAGGATATGAGCCGACGGGAAACACTCTGCAAAATTTATAATGAACGGTTTAACAGCATCCGGCCAAGGGAATATGATGGCAGTCATATCCAGTTTGTCGGAATGAATCCGGAAATTAAGCTGATGGAACATCAGAAAAATGCGGTGGCACATATCCTTTATGGAAATAATACCCTGCTTGCACACTGTGTAGGTGCGGGCAAGACGTTCCAGATGATCGCAGCCGGTATGGAGAGCAAGCGTCTGGGACTGGCACAAAAGAGTCTTTATGTGGTTCCGAATCATTTGCTGGAACAGTGGGGAAGCGATTTCTTACGCTTGTATCCTGGAGCAAATATTCTGGTGGCAACAAAGAAAGATTTTGAACCTGCAAACAGAAAACGGTTCTGTTCCAGAATCGCAACCGGGGATTATGATGCGGTCATTATTGGACACAGCCAGTTTGAGAAAATCCCGCTTTCCAGGGAAAGGCAGATCGCATTGCTGGAAGATCAGATCGCAGATATTACCTATTCTATTGAAGCAGCAAAAGAGGAAGCGGGACAGCAGTATACGGTCAAGCAGATGGAAAAAACAAAGAAAACCCTGAAAGCAAAACTGGAAAAACTGAATGACCAGACACGTAAGGATGATGTGGTGACTTTTGAGCAATTAGGCGTGGACAGGCTGTTTGTGGACGAGTCACATTATTACAAAAACCTTTTTTTATACACAAAAATGCGGAATGTGGCAGGCATTTCACAGACAGATGCACAGAAAAGTTCAGATATGTTTATGAAATGCAGATACATGGATGAGATTACCGGGGGAAAGGGAATCACGTTTGCAACGGGAACACCCGTATCAAACAGTATGACTGAATTATACACCATTATGAGATACCTTCAGTATGATACTTTAATGAATATGGGAATGGGACATTTTGATTCGTGGGCAGCAACTTTTGGAGAAACAGTTACGGCAATCGAATTGTCACCGGAAGGGACGGGTTATCGTGCAAAAACACGATTTGCCCGTTTTTTTAATCTTCCAGAGCTGATCTCCATATTTAAAGAAGCTGCGGATATTCAGACTGCAGACATGCTGAATCTTCCTGTACCGGAAGCAGAATATATCAATGAAGTGTTAAAGCCGAGTGAGGAACAGAAAGAAATGGTGGAAGCCTTTTCAGAACGTGCAGAACAAGTCAGGGGCGGTGTAGTAGATCCAAGGGTAGATAACATGCTCAAGATTACCAACGACGGAAGAAAATGTGCATTAGACCAGAGGCTTTTAAATGATATGCTGCCGGATGCAGGGGAAAGCAAGGTAAATGCTTGTGTGGAGAATGCTTTCCAGGTATGGGAGGACGGAAAAGATACACAGGCTACCCAGTTGATCTTCTGTGACCTCAGCACACCGAAAACTGACGGAACGTTCAACGTTTATGATGATGTGAGAAACAAGCTGGTGGAACGGGGAATCCCGAAAGAGCAGATTGCATTTATCCATGAATACAATACGGAAGTAAGAAAAGCGGAGCTGTTTGCAAAGGTGAGGGCAGGGCAGGTAAGAATCCTGATGGGTTCCACTCCGAAACTCGGTGCTGGTACCAACGTCCAGGACAGACTACTTGCACTGCATCATCTGGACTGCCCCTGGAAACCGTCTGACCTGGAACAGCAGGAGGGACGTATTCTCAGACAGGGAAACCAGAATGATAAGGTAAAAATCTTCCGGTATGTAACGGAAAATACATTCGATTCGTATATGTGGCAGATTCTGGAAAACAAGCAGAAGTTTATTTCGCAGATCATGACCAGTAAATCCCCGGTTCGTGCCTGTGAGGATGTAGATGATACAGCCCTGTCCTATGCAGAGATTAAGGCACTGGCAACAGGAAATGAATACATCAAGGAAAAAATGGATCTGGATGTGCAGGTAAGTAAATTGAAACTTCTGAAAGCAAACCACACCAGTCAGATCTATCGCCTGGAATCGGATATTGCAAAGCAGTATCCGGTACAGATTGCAGCATTGAAGGAGAAAATTGCCGGTATGCGTGTGGATGCAGATGTAGTAAAAGGAATAGATTTACAGGATAATGACCACTTTGCAATGACAGTTGGTGGAAAGCTGTGTACAGATAAAAAAGAAGCGGGAGTTGCACTCATTTCAGCAGCATCCGGTTTGAAGTCCGTAAAGTCAGCCGGGCAGATCGGGGAATATCATGGTTTTGCACTTTCTTCAGAATACAATTTCCTGTCAAATACCTATACCATGACGATCAAGGGAAAATGTTCTTATAAGATTGAGTTCGGAAAGGATACTCTGGGCAATATTCAGAGGATTCATAATGCACTTTCTGCAATCGGGAAAAAGCTGGCAGATACCGAGCAGAATCTGGAAACGGTACAACAGCAGTTAAAAACCGCACAGGAAGAGGCGCAGAAGCCATTCCCGAAAGAAGCGGAACTGAGTGAAAAAATGGAACGTCTGGCGGAATTAAATGTCATGCTCAACATGGATGAGAAAGGGGGAGAAAATCTTCTGGCAGATGAGGGCATCGGGGAAAACCTGGAAGTAAACGTGCCAGAGGAACGTCAGGACAGAATCGCAGACAGTGTTCATAAAACGTCTGTTCTGGAAAGACTGAAAGAACAGAAACAGCAGGAGCAGACAGGCGAAACACAGCAGAAACCAAAAAAGAAACACGATCAGGAGTTATAAAGGTATCCCGTCAGAGTGACCAGAGCTTTGGCGGGATTTTTCTATGGAGGATTTGATTATGGCAAACAGAGAAGAACAGTTAAAGCAGATTACAGAGCAGTTGGAACAGGGTGTTGCAGAAATATTCACATCAGAAAAATATACGGAATATCTAAACACAATGGCAAAGTTCCATAATTACAGTTTCAATAATACCCTGTTGATCACCATGCAGAAACCGGAAGCGACACTGGTAGCCGGGTATCAGGCATGGAAGAAGAAATTTAACCGGCAGGTAAAAAGAGGGGAAAAAGGTATTCAGATTATTGCCCCGGCTCCGTATAAAGAGAAACAGGAGATTGAAAAGACTGATCCAGACACAGGCGAGATTGTGATCGGGGAAGATGGACAGCCGGAAACAGAAGTTGTAGAGCGTGTCATTACAAGATTTCGGGTTACGACAGTATTTGATGTCAGCCAGACCACAGGAGAACCGATTCCAGAGTTTGAGGTATCAGAACTGGATGGCGATGTTCTGATCTACCATGATTTTATGGAAGCATTAAAAATGGTTGCCCCGGTTCCTATCCGCTTTCTTGAGATTGACGGGGAAGCAAAAGGCTTTTATCAGATTGTCGATAAATATATCGCTGTTCAGCCTGGCATGAGTGAGGCACAGACCATGAAAACAGCGGTGCATGAAACGGCACATGCAGTATTGCATGATCGTGACCAGATGGAAGCGGAGGGCATCGTAAAAGACCAGCTTACAAGGGAAGTGGAAGCTGAAAGTGTTGCTTATGTGGTATGCAACCATTTTGGACTGGATACATCGGAGTATTCTTTTTCCTATATCGCAAGCTGGTCTTCCGGTAAAAATATGAAAGAGCTTCGTGCTTCTATGGACACCATCCGTAAGACTTCTGCTGATATGATCGGACAGATTGAGGAAAAACTCAAGGAACTTCAGATCGAAAGACCAGAGCAGGAAGTAACTGCTGTGGAGCAGACAGAAGAACAGAGTGCCATGCAGTATGCGGAGCAGACCATCAACCGTCTGGAGCAGGAACGGACGATTTTCAGCAATGACCAGAGAAATCTTATCGTAAATTTTGCTTATAAACTGGATGACAGGGAAGCAACGGAAAAACTGGCAGAGAATCTTGCAGAATCTATTCTGGATGGAAACAGGGAAGCGGTACTAAAACTGATTGAAGAAGCTGAGGAACAGATTGACAGTCTGCCGGATTCGATGATTGGTTTATTAGAATTGCATGAAGCCGGATTTTATTCAGAAAGTATGCTTCCGCTTACCAGGGAACGGGCAGTGGAACTGCACCATGAGGGAGTAACGGTTTACGGACTGACCGGAGCAATGAGTGGTCAGGAGCAGTCACAGAGGGTTATGAATCTGGAACGGGATATTTTACAGCATGACGGGTTATTCGGAGTGACGAAATTTGAATGGGAAAATTACCGAAGAAGCCTGGAAACAGTTATGACACCGGAAGAAAAGGAAAAGATCAAAGAAACGCTTCTTCTGGAAAGTGATGGAAATCGTTATGGTATTTATCAGATCAACAGCGGGCAGGAAGAAAGAGGGTATCAGTTTTTAAGTCTGGAAGCGGTAAAAGAAATGGGATTTAACGTAGATGGCAAAGACTATCAGATGGTTTACAGTGAAAGACTGAGAGATGCTACGACACTGGATAACCTCTTTGAGCGTTTTAATATAGAACGACCACACGATTTTACCGGGCATTCCATGTCAGTCAGTGATGTGATCATTATGAACCGGGGCGGCAGATTAACCGCATACTATGTGGATTCCTTTGGTTTTACAGAACTGCCGGACTTTGTGGCACAGAGAGTCGAGATGTTAAATGCCAATCCAGTAAAAGCATATCCGGAAGTTTATATGGGAACTTTGGAAAAGGCTATGCAGGAGAGAAATGTAGATGCTTACCTGGATTCCAGAAAACTGAATATTGACTGTAAAAATGCAATCGAACAGGCAATCACAGAAAACTTTGATGGCATGAGTCTGAACCCGGATACTGCGATAGATGTGATCGGAAAATATGGAGAAGAACGTGTTGCCTTTGTTCTGGCAAACACATTAAAGCAACTTTCTTATGATGGAAGATTTTCTGATGGCAATAAACGGTGGGCAGATGGCATTGATATTCCGGAAAATATCAGCAGAGGAATAGATTTGAACAGGGACTATATTGTGGGCAGCCATCCCGCAGTCCTGAATGGATTTATTGATATGGCAAGAAAAGAAATCCGTACCCGGAAACTGGAAGAGGTGCTTGGTGTGAAAAATCAGCATATCACTGAAACTACAAGAGGGTATGAAGCAGACGGACATACAGGCACTTGGTATGCGATGGGTATGAAAACGTATCATGGGGAGCGATTCTTCCAGATGCGGAGCGAGGAATACGGTCAGGACGTGGCAGATATTATCGTATCGGAAAATGGAACACTGGTGGCAGAGGACATCTGGCATGGATTTGATGAAGGAGCCAGGGAAGCTATTTCAGAATATCTGGAAGAAAATGGTGCAACAGTATATGACTTGATGAATCTTCCAGGACAGGCAACCGTTATCTTGGCAGACGGAACAGTTATGAAAATCATGGAACAGCAGCCAATCAGTACGGATACATGGGAGCCGACACTGATCGGACAGAATCTGCGGGGGGAAGAACAGAAATTCAGTTTTTTCGAGATACATAAAGTCAGAGAAAATAATGGCATTGACCTGAAAATGCCAGAAAATCATTATATTGACCAATATTATGTGATCGAAGATCTGGCAGCAAAAGGTGGGATGAAGATTAAGCGATATAAGGATTTGGGAGCTGCCCTTGGAGCATATTACTCTCTGCCTAACCATAAAATGAAAGCTCTTGGGATTGAGAATACAGCACCGCTGCGAGGCAGTCTTGATTTTATCCAGTGTAAGAATGGAATAGATACTCTGATCTATGATTGTCAGGGAGAGGAAGGCTGGCTGAATCCGCAAATATACAATACCTTTAAGGATATACGAAATAGTCTGGTAGGGCATGATACAGAGATAGCATACCAGATTGGAGAGCAGTATTTTACAATCCAGACAGTAGAAGATGGTTATGATTATACATTCTATGATAAGGACTATCTGGAACTGGATGGTGGTGTCTACGATAATCCGAATATTTCTATTTCAGAAGCAATGGAGAACATTTTAGAGGAAGAAGGATTGCCCCTAGAAGATGCAAATGTGATGGATTATGAAGAACTGTATGCAGAAATTGAATATGCAGAAGAAGAGAGAATGGAGAAGATACAGTTTGAACGTAATTGTCCAAAGGCTTTTTTTGATGGTTATGACAGGGAAGCGGCATTAAAAAATTATGAGGGAATAACCGTACAATTTAAAATGTCTGGTATGTATTTAACAGTGCAACCGACTGAGGAAGGCTATAAATACCTGGTGTATGATCAGAAACTTCATGAAATTTCAGGAGATGCCTGTGGAAATCCAGAAGATTCTATTCAGAAAGCAATGTATGCCAGCCTGAAAAATGAAGGTTTGGAAGATGTTGAATGTGTAAAAGTTGATGACAGGGAGTTTCGGGATAAGGTAATCAGTCATTCTAAAGAAGTGCTGGCTAGTGGAGATGTTCGATTCACTTCGGAACTTGGCAGATGTGAAACAGCATTGAATGGAATGGGCAGGGCAGAAATTGAATATGAAGTTTTATTTCATGCAAGAGCTGTTCTGGAAGAAATGGGACTGGAAAATCAAGTTACATTGATTGGGGCGAGAATACATGGTTCCAGAAGCAGAGATGACCTGTATCGTGCAGATTCTGATCTTGATGTGGTGCTTTCTTATCGGGGAAATATTCGGGAGGATAGTTTTTTTAACGAATTGAATTCCTATGGTATGGCAATAGCAGGCATTAAAATAGACATTAACCCAATCTCAGAAGAAAGGATTACCCTAGCAGAATATATAAAGGAATCCGAAGCCTATCTTGATCATCAGGAAATCAAGAAACTCGCAGTGGACTTGGATAATTTTAGTTATGAGTATGATACTTATGAATATAAAGATAGTGTTGAAAATAGGGAAGAACAGGTCGATAAAATTACAGAGGATATTTTGAACAAGGATACAGCAGGTTTAAAAGACTGGCTGACTGAGGTGTCGGAAGAATCGGATATAGACAGTGATGTAGTCACTGCCCGGTCATTACTCTCACGTCTGGAAAATGCAGAAACACTCTCTGTTTTTACCAGGCAGCCAGAGCAGAAACAGCCAGAAGCCACGATCACTTTTTATGTTGCGGAGTGTATGGAATTTCCTGTTATGGGTGAGTATCATGAGAACCTTACCCTGGAAGAAGCATTACGCATTTATGAAACGATTCCTGCAGATCGCATGAATGGAATAAAAGGTGTTGGATTTGAATTGCATGATGGAAGTGATTATGACGGACCGTATGATCTTATGCGACTGGGAAAAGTTGACCGGGAAGGTGTGGAGATGATTCAGCATTATAAGGAAAGTCCATTAGTGCAGAATGCAATGGACGATGTGGAAAAATATTTTGCCTCAAAGCAGGAGATTACGAAAATAGAGGAAAAAGCAGTTGAAGATAAGTCTGTACCAAAAGAAAATCTTCCGCAGCCAAAGAGCAGAAAAGAATCCGTTCTTCAGGCACTCAGAGAGCGTCAGGCGAAAATAAAAGAGCAGGAGCAGAATACGTCGAAAGAAAAATCCAAAGCACATAAGAAAGGAGATGTAACATTATGATGGTAAGGTTTGAGGAAGATGAATATATAGCAGTGGCAATTTTTGATGCAGGAAACCGGATTCAGACAATGGAAGCGATGGATGAAATTTTTTCCTATCTGGACGAAGATATGAAACTGCTGATTTTTACAACGATTCAGAAGCTCTACTATCTTAGCGATGAGGGATATGAGGAATTGCAGAAAACGGTAGAAATTTATAAAGCAGATCTGGAGGTGGATGGAGAATGAGTAGAAGTCAGTTTGCAGTTTACCAGTTAAAAAAGAAACCGGAATTGAGAAATCTTTTTTTCCGTACCTATGAAGAACTTGCACAGGATCAGATTCCGGTGCAGGTGGCAAATTATGAACAGGTGTATCTGGGAACAATGAAGCCGGGAGAAACACCGAAGCAGATAAAAAAGGAACTGGAGGAGAAACAGCCGCACAATTATAAAGGTCATGCAGTCAGTACCAGTGATGTGCTGATCCTTAATGATAAGGGTGTCACGACCACTTACTATGTAAACAAAGACACTTTTATAGAAATTCCTGATTTTATGAAAGTCACATCTTCAGAAGGAGGTGGACTTACAAAAGATACAGTGGGCTATGAAATAGAGGGAAAAGACGGAACATGGGAAGTAATAGATTACCTGTTGGTAGAGGGAAAAAATTATTTTCTTATGGAGCATGAACAATATGGGAAAGATGTTGCGTATGTAGTCTTAGATCAGAATGGAAATGTGCTTGTAGACAGCACCTACAATGGATTTGATGATGTAGTAAAACAGAAGATTCTTGATTCTCTGCACCCAACAGTGCAGGTGCAGCCCAGAAATAGTAAACCGAAACTGGATAACTGGCAGAAGTATATGGAGAATGGGGAATATCTGCGAAGTGCAGAGATCACAGAAGAAGCAAATTATAATATGATTGACGGACTTAAGAATAATGCTGCACCAAAAGATAAAAAGAACCGTCAAAAAGAATCTGTCCTTGAAAAACTAAATGAGAAAAAGGAGGAAATTGCAAGGCTTAGTAAAAAAAAGGCTATGTGTGAAATGCTAGAACGTAATAGAAAATGAGAAATAAAAATAATTTTTTATCTGAAAATGATGTGTACTTTAGTTTAGAAGCGGATTTTTATATAGAATTTAATGCTATTATTAAATTGACAAAAAGGAGGTTTATGTGATAATTATCATATAAAATTTTGAAGGGAGAATGCAGTATATGAATAAAAACAAGAAAAAGGCAAAACAGTATAAACGATCAAAACTTAAGAATTTAATAAATGATGCTAAAAATTCCGCTTATTCAGGGGTATATAGTGAGTTGGCTTATGTAAGTAGTATAGTATGTATCTTAATAGATAACATGTTTCCAAAAAAAATAATAGGTAAGCTAGTTTTGGTGGTGGTAGCTTTAGTTTCTGCAACACTTTTTCATTATGAGGTAAAAAAAAATAAGTGGAGTACAAATAATCGCCTTTTGATATTTTTTACTCAATGGGCGACTGAATTAGGATATTTAAATATGCCAGTTACAGTATTTTCTATCGTAGCGAGTTTAATGGGTAAAAACTATGTCGTAGTTGTAACATGTGGGATTATAGTTGCAACAATAGCAACTGCAAAAAAGACTTGGGATACAATTCCTGAAATTTCAAACAGAAAATAGTATGCTCCATAAATATAAATACTTTGTTGTTTATGAAGAAATAGACAATAGCTTGCGGTCCTTGAATAATGATAGTAGCATAGTACATATAAAAATGAAAAATATAATAAGTAAAGGAATTAAGAGATCTATGGAGGTTGACTTTTATAAACTAATGGATTTTAAATACAAGCAAAAAAAAGATATGCCAGAAGCATGGAACATAATTATAGGCGATGTTGATAAGTTCCTTGTTGATTTTTTAAAGAATTTTGGAATAGACATGGATCTTTTATATACGACGAATGTTGGGGTTTTAAATATAAGTTCACAAAATGAAAGCAGCATTCTTTGGGATGTTAGTTATTGGGCTATTTATATTAAATATTTGGAATTTGTTTTTTGGATGGAAAATGAACCGGGATTTAGTTCGAAGCAAACATTACAACCTTTAGCTATGAAAAAAAACGTATTTCAAAATAGAGATAAAGCGGATGCAAATAGATTGGTTTTTCTATGCTCTATATTCCAATATATTTCATACAAATTTTATAATGAAGAAGAATTATCATACTGTTTTGCTGTATTATATAATGAAAATAAATGTGCAAGTAGACATGAAGCATCCGATGAATTATGCAAAAAATATAGAGAATATGTTCAAGAGCAATTAGCTTTGACAAAAATTTTTTGTGCATTTCATGAAGCATATCATTTGAAAAAAATCAATCCACCAGGAGATTATAAAACCTACATTGATCGTGTTATGTATAATCTTAAAGTGCTCATTAATAGTGATGAATTTGCTTCATATTATGATTATGATATCCGGCTTGTTAAAGATGTCCGCAAAAAAATAAATAATATGAACATACAAGATCAACTATTAGATGAACTATATGCAGATGCAGCTGCTCTCGATTTGATGGATGTGGTGATTAATTATATGAATTGCTTTAAAGGAAATTGGTCATTGACCAAATTTTGTAAAGAAGTAAGAGAAATGATAGAGAATTTTTATGCTTTTAACACGCTTACATATGATTTATATGCAATATGGGAAGAAAATTTACGATTGATGAAGGGAGAAATATCAAAAAATATTTATAAGCAAGAGCTACATAAGCAGGACATTGAACATGTCATTAGGGGACAGATGTTTCCTGTAATTCTTTGGCAACAAATTGATGGATTGTTCTTCGAAAAAGGTCAAGAGCCACCGTTGCCTAAAGAACGTTACGCAAATGTCAGAGATGAAATGATTCGTTTTTTTGATATTGCGTATAATATTGATTTAAAAGAAGCTGTTTGTAAAGCATTGAAGCAAGGCTTTAATGAGGGAAACTTGACAATTTCAGAAGCAAGAGATATTTTAATTGAGTGGGATAAGATGGAAAAATTTCCAAATGCTTCAGTACAGGATTTATTTTTAACGGGAGGAATGAAAGATGAATTTGACTTTATCATGTTCGTCGGAGGATACTGAATTTATTAATTTAGTTCAAAAAGAATTTTCAGACAAAGGAACAATAAAAGAGTTTCGAGTAAGTGGAATTACAGGATATGAAACAGTTATGTTAGTTCTTCAAATTGCGGCTGTTACGGCAACAACAGTTGTGCCTTTTATTATCAGTCATATGACAGATAATAAAGAAAGTAGAACAAAATCAAAAAGATGTTTTATTGATAATAAAAATAAGAGAATCAATCTTGAAGGATATGATGAAGCTACAGTAAAGGAAATTGTGGAAAAGGCAATTCAGGAACAAAATAAGTAAATGAATTAATTAAATGCCAGATAATCACGATATAAAGATATTGGATTATCTGGCATTTTTTATGATTTTAAAGTGATAATGGTGTGGAACGTGGAACTGGAGTCATCATAATACATTTGAAGATTACCTCCATGTTTTTTTGTGACTTTTTTTATACTTTTTATACCATAACCGTGTTTT
>SKEG01000192.1_pt1 | contig 72400 bp, 57 predicted proteins | sample 4826631 | NCBI WGS metagenome assembly SKEG01 (sample SAMN11008815, study PRJNA524170) | human gut metagenome | biome: Human fecal sample; material: Feces; isolation source: fecal sample from pouch patient p26, p34, p50 | host: Homo sapiens | place: Israel: Tel-Aviv | collected 2016-11-02
CCATTGCAGAGCGTTGCATAATTGGAGAATTCGCCTAGTGGTCTATGGCGCACGCTTGGAAAGCGTGTTGGTGTAACAGCCTCACGAGTTCGAATCTCGTATTCTCCGCCGGTAGGGCTTTCAGAGCAATCTGAAAGCCCTTTTCTTATACTGAAAAACGGCTCTTCCAACGATTCCAACCGATTTAGGCCATGCGTCGCATTGCTATCCGGTGCCTTCGACGTGGCCAGCGATTCATACAGTTGGCACCAGCGGTGACTTGCATAATAAACTTCTGCGTAGCCATGTATTGTTCCATAATCCTTGTCAAGGAGCGCAAGAGACTTGAGTAGCGTCACGTCACCATCGACGCTACCATCGACGCCGCAAGCCGACTGCGCCGCAAGGACCACTGCCGGTACGCTTATACCCATGAGCCAGCCGGCGGAACATCAGGGCTGAACCGGCCACCCGTCAGGGACCCTTTCCTGCGCATGATGAGAGGTTCCCTTCCCTCAATGCAAGGAGCGTCAGACATGGAGCAGCCAAGGCAGGGACAGGACTTCGCACGGCGGATTGCGCGTTCCTTTCTTCGAGACGGCGAACCGTTCGCCATTCGCAATGCGCGGAAAGTCGACGCCCGAGGGGTGCGGGATCATGCTTGGGTCGTGTCGGATGGCGAATCGCTTGTCGCCGTGGGCATCTCTGACGATGATTGTGAAACCGCTTGCCGTAATCTCAACATTCCGGACACTGCGGTCATGGACGCCTCGGGCGCCATCATGACTCCAGGGTACGTGGATATCCATGCCCATGGCGCATGGGGTGCATCGTTTGACGATGGTGTGGAAGGAATCGAACTCGCGCGTGCGGGCCACCTGTCGCATGGCACCACGCGGCAGGTGCTCAGCCTGATCACCAACCCGTTTGATACGATCTGTGACAATCTACGCACAATCCGCGGGCAGATGGACATGCGCTCCGACATTCTCGGCGTGCATCTCGAAGGACCGTTCCTTGCGGCGTCGCGCAAGGGTGCCCACAATCCGGAGTGCCTGTGCGATCCCGTCGATGGCTTGGTGGATGACATACTGCGGGCCGCGGATGGCTGCCTGAGGCAGATCACCATCGCTCCGGAGCTGCCCCACGGCATCAGCGCGATCCGTCGATTCGCCGATGCCGGCGTGGTTCCGGCAATCGGCCATTGCGACGCCGATTATGAGACTGCGTGTCAGGGCTTCGCCGCCGGTGCAGGCATCATGACGCATATGTTCAACGCCATGAATGGATTGCATCACCGAAGGCCCGGTCCCATTCCAGCGGCTGTGGAGGATCCGCGGGTCACCATCGAGTTGATCAACGACGGCTTCCATGTGAGCGATCCGATGGTGAAGCTCGGGTTCGGCTTCGCGCCGCATCGCATTGCCTTCGTCACCGACGCCATGGCCGCCACCGGCTGTCCGGACGGTCGTTATCTACTCGGAGCGTTGGATGTGGATGTCGTCGATGGGCATGCGCGACTGATGTCCAATGGTGCCATCGCCGGTTCGACCCTGGTGCTGGAGCAGGCTGTGCGGCGTGCCGTGCTGAAATTGGGCATCAGCGCACCGGATGCCGTCGAAGCGGCCACATTGACTCCGGCCAGGGCATTCGGTTACGACAAGCCGAACCGTGTTACTGGGCGACCACTCGGCCTGCTTGCGCCAGGCTATGCGGCGGATGTTCTGCTGCTCGATCCGGAAGACTGGACCGTACGGCACGTATGGTGCGACGGCCACGCCGTGCGGTGAGGAGAACCGGAGTGGATCTGATGCCTGCCCGTCGGCAACCCCTTCGTCTCATACGTTAACGGCAATGAATTATGGTGCTGTGGCTGATGGGTATTCGGCCTTATGCGGGTAGTCCACTTTGCTCGGTCCGACGTTTGATCAGTCCTCTTCTTGGGTTGCAATCGCCATGCGGTAGTGGCCTTTCGACATCGGTATTTTCATGATCGTCTACGTTCGGGATGCCGGCTATCTCCGCAAGAATCTGTTCGTAGCTGGTTTCGCTGGCGTTGTGGACTGCAATGATCCGCCCTTGGCGTAATACCGCAATGCGATCTGCAATGGCGAATACGTCCGGTAGGTCATGGCATACCATGACGACCGACCGCCCTTCTGCGCGCAGTCGTTTGATGTATTCCAGCACCTCAGCTGTTTGGATGATGGATAGTGAATCGGTCGGCTCGTCAAGCAGAATGAGATCGGGGTTATTGAGCAGTGTCTTTGCGATTGCGACGGTCCGTCGTTGTCCCATGGAAAGACTGGATATCGGTCTACTGACTTGAATGGAGGACGATAGGGTGTTGAGAACGGCTCGGGCTCTCACGTGCATGGAGTTCTCATCGCGAATTCCATAGTTGGTACGAAGTTCCTTGCCGAGGAAAAGATTGGCCGCGACGCTAAGATTCTCGCAAAACTCATTGTCTTGGAAGACCGATGCTATGCCTAGGGCGTTGGCGTTGCGGATGTCGCTGATTCTCGTTTCCTGGCCGCGGACGCGCAAGCTTCCGGTGGATGGCTGATAGAGGCCTGCGATGATTTTCACCAGTGTTGACTTGCCTGCTCCGTTGTCTCCGACAAGAGCGACGACTTCCTGATGACCGATTGTCAGGTTGACGGATTTGAGGGCTTCGACGAATTCAAAGCGCATGGAAACGTCCCGAATCTCCAACAACGGTGTGGTGTCTTTCATCAATTCTCCCTGTCGACTCTGCCTCAGCCTTGAAGCAGCTTCTTCTTTTCAGCAAGTTCGATGACCATTATGGCAGCACCGAGGGCCGAACCGCTATCTGGGTATTGTGCTGCAAGAACTTGGATTGGGGTAAGTGCGTTTGGGAATAATAGTCGTTGCAATGTTTCGGAAAATGGCTCAATGAATGTGTCTCCGGACATGGCGAGACTGCCTCCGACGACGACCATTTCCGGATCCACGGAGATGCATAAATCGCTGGCAACGGTTCCGATGCGTACTGCGGCGTCCGCAATGACGCGACGACAGCCTGGGTCACCGGCATTGGCTGTCTGCACCAGATCTTCCATGGTCATGTTGCCGTGCGTGACGCTAAGCAACGAGACGAGACGTGCCTCGTCGACGATGGTGTTGAGGCAACCGCGGTTTCCGCAGGAACATATGCTGCCCAGCGGGTCCACTTGGATGTGGCCGATTTCACCCGCAAGTCCGGTTACGCCATGCATGATGTCCCCATTGACCATGATGCCTGATCCGACGCCATCGTTGGTGCCGATATACACAAAATTCTGCTTGCCCAATGCGGCGCCCATCCTGGCTTCGCAGATGGCGGCTGCGTTTGCGTCATTGTCGACCATAACCGGCACGTGGAACGCCGTGGTCAGGGGAGTGCGGATGTCAATGCCGTCCCAGCCGGGAAGAATGCCCGGTATTGCGGCCGTTTGGGCGTGAAAATCAACGGGCGCTCCCAGTGCGACGCCGATGCCTACGATTTCACCGGCATCTGTTCCTGCGTTCTCGAGTGTTTCGTTGATGAGCCGAATCGCTCGCTCCAGCGTCGTGTCGGCTTTGTGTTTCGGCGGGAGCGGCAGTCTGTGCTCCGCAATGATGTCTTTTGAGTAGTCGATGATGACTAGGAACAGATCACGTCGGGTGATGGACAGGCCGACTCCCAATCCCTGATCGTGTGACAGGGCGACCAGCGTTGCCCTACGCCCGTTGCGTATGGTGTTATGGGTTTCCAGTTTGCCTTCTTCCACCAACTGATGCACTTGGGTGGAGACGGTTCCCGTCGATAGTCCGGTGATTTCGGCAAGTTCGATTTGCGTCATCGCGCCGAATTTATGAATGGACTCCAATAAATTCGCTTTGTTCGCTCTGCGCAAAGATGTTTGCGATCCGTTCGTTCGTCTTGCCATGAAAGCTAGCTTAACGCATGGCGGTGTCCGTAGTAATGAATTGGCGCTTTTTCGAGGAAACCGAAAGACGCTGTTCCGGCTGTTTAACAGGTGATTCGGTGCCAACCAGCTAAATTCAACAAACGAACTCAAGATTTCTGAAACCTTTATATTGAGTTTGACAACTGAACGCAATCATGTATGCTTAGGGAATCCGCGGAAAAGTCCACGGATATGGACGGGCGAAGTGGCCCGCCCGTAATGTCGAAGGAGACTCTATGAGATTCACGAAGAAGGTCGTGGCACTGTTGGCGGGTGTGGCGATGTGCGCTGGCTTGGCCGCGTGCGGCGGTACTCGAGGAGGGCAGTCGACGGGCAGCTCGGATGATGCCATCGCCAAGGGTGACACCATCGGCATCTCGATGCCCACGAAATCCGAAGAGCGATGGAACAAGGACGGCAACAACCTGAAAACCAAGCTCGAAAAGGCCGGGTACAAAGTCATCCTGTCGTTCGCCGATGACAAGCCGGCTCAGCAGAACGCGGATATCGAGAACATGGTCAACAATAACGCGAAGCTCGTCGTAGTCGCTTCCAAAGACGGCACCGCGGTTGGCCCGGCGGTTGAAAAAGCCCACGATGCGGGCGCGAAGGTCATCGCCTACGACCGCCTCATCATGAACACCAAAGCCGTGGACTACTACGCCACTTTCCAGCTTGAACAGGTCGGCGTGCTCGAGGCCACCTATTTGATTGAGAAGCTGGGCCTGAAGGATGGCGCCAAAGGTCCGTTCAATATCGAACTGTTCACCGGATCCCCAGACGACAACAACGCGAAATACTTCTTCAAGGGGGCGTGGGAGCTTCTACAGCCCTACTTCGCATCCGGGGCGCTGGTCTCTCCTTCCAACCACGGTCAAGGTGTGACGAAGGATTTCAAGGTCGATGACTGGCAATCCATTTCCGTGCAATCCTGGAAGACTGAACAGGCCCAGAAGGACATGGAGTCCATTCTGGATTCCACCTATGCGCATGGCGAGAAGCTTGATGCGGTGCTTTCTCCTTATGACGGCATCACCCAAGGCGTAATCAACGCCATCGAATCCAAGCGTCCTGACATGAAGCCCGGCACGGATTCCTGGCCGTATATCACCGGTCAGGATGCCATGGAGATCGCCGTGGCGAACATCTCCAAGGGCAAGCAGGGCGAAACCGTATTCAAGGACGTCAACAAGCTGGCCGATGCGGTATACGACATGATCATCGAAATCGCCGAAGGCAAGGATGTTTCCGGCATCAACGGCAAGTTCAACAACAATACCATCGACGTGCCGTCCAAGCTGCTCGATCCACAGAGCATCACCAAGGATAACCTGTCTGATTTGGTCAAGGCCGAATACATCACCCAAGAGCGTTTCGACGAGCTGACCAAGTGACCGGCCAGCCAATAAGGGAAGTGCGGCCCATCGAGCATGCGGCCGCACACCCATCCAAATCATTATGAGGAAGTGGTGACATGTCTGAAAGAGACACCATTCTGACAATGGAAAGCATCACCAAGACGTTTGGACCGGTTAAGGCCCTTACCGATGTGAATCTTTCCGTCGAACGTGGAGAGATACATGCCATCTGCGGTGAGAACGGTGCCGGGAAATCGACACTAATGAACGTTCTCTCCGGAGTGTATCCCTACGGCAGTTACGGCGGCAGAATCATGTTCGACGGCAAGGAATGCAAATACCGTACCGTCAATGATTCCGAAGCGGACGGAATCGTGATCATCCATCAGGAACTCGCATTGAGTCCGTTCCAGTCCATCGCCGAGAACATCTTCATCGGCAACGAACGGGCCAAGGGCGGAGTGATTGACTGGGACGAGACCCGTGCGCAGGCTGCCCGTCTGCTGGAACGAGTCGGACTGCCGGAAGATCCCGACTCCAGGATCGCGGATATCGGCGTAGGGAAACAGCAACTGGTGGAGATTGCCAAGGCGCTATCCAAGAACGTGAAACTCCTGATTCTCGATGAACCGACCGCGGCATTGAATGATGAGGATTCCGCGCACCTGCTGGATCTGGTACGGCAATTACGTGATGAACAGGGCGTAACCAGCATCATCATCACGCACAAGCTCAACGAGGTCGCGGCAGTCGCCGACAATGTGACTGTCATCCGAGACGGATCGACCGTCGGTCAAATGTACGTCACCAAGGAGACGCCGCTCGACCAGGACGAACTTATCCGCAAGATGGTCGGCCGTGAACTCACCAATCTTTACCCGGACCACACCTCGAATATTCCAGGTGAGGAATATCTGAGGCTGGAGAATTGGACGGTTCACCACCCGCTCGATCCACACCGCGTCATTGTCGATCATGCGAATATTTCCGTGCATGCCGGCGAAATCGTCGGATTGGCCGGACTCATGGGCGCAGGTCGTACTGAACTTGCCATGAGCGTGTTCGGCCGCTCCTACGGTTCCAACATTTCCGGTGAGATCTACATCAAAGGCAAGAGAACGGACCTGTCCGACGTCCAGTCGGCGATTGATGCAGGACTGGCATATGCCACTGAGGATCGCAAGGTGTACGGACTCAACCTTCTGCAGAACATCCGAGAGAACGCATCCCTCGCATCGCTGCGGAAGCTGAGCAGACACGGCATCATGGATGACAACATCGAACGTAAGGAAGTCAGCCAGTACCGCAGGGATTTCAACATCAAATGCCATGACATCGACGTCCAGGTATCCACTCTCTCAGGTGGAAACCAACAGAAAGTAGTGCTCGCGAAATGGGTGATCGCAGATCCCGACATCCTGATTCTCGACGAGCCCACGCGAGGCATCGACGTCGGTGCGAAATACGAAATCTACGAAATCATCGACCAGTTGGCCGATGCCGGCAAGGCGATAATCGTCATTTCATCAGAATTGCCCGAGCTGATTGGCATCTGCGACCGCATTTACACGGTCAGCCAAGGCGTTGTGACCGATAACGTCGGAAAACAAGGATTCACACAGGAGTATCTCATGCGGGGCATGACCAAAGAAAGGGAGGTGGCTGCACGATGAGCGCAAGGACCGCGACACCAGCAGCGACGAAGAACAAAACCGGCGGCCTGCTCGCCACCATCGCCAACAACGCACGACAATACGGCATTGTAGGGGCATTGCTCGTTATCGTCATCGTATTCCAGATTCTGACAGGTGGCGTCCTGCTTAAACCGAACAGTTTCGTATCGCTGATTCAACAGAACGCATATGTGATCATTCTGGCCATAGGCATGGTAATGGTCATCATTGCGACCCACATCGATCTTTCGGTCGGTTCGCTCGTGGCTTTCATCGGCGGCGTCTGTGCGTTGCTGATGGAACGACAGGGGGTCAATTGGGGTCTTGCCATCGTCATCTCCCTTGCTGTGGGACTCATCGTCGGCGTCTGGCAGGGTTTCTGGGTCGCCTATGTCGGTATTCCGGGCTTCATCACCACATTGGCCGGCATGCTGATTTTCCGAGGCCTCGCCACCGTCATCGTCGGCGAATCCGTGCCGATCACCTCTGAATCCTTCCGTGACATCGCACGTAATTACCTGCCGAACGTACTCGGATGGTGGGGGCCGTTTGATGGTCTGACCATCGTCTTGGGCATCCTGTGCATTGCGGCGTTCGCGTGGAGCCAATTGCGCAAACGCGCTCGTGCGGAGAGGGTCGGTCTTGTGGCCGAACCGATGAGCCTGACCATCATCAAGATCGTCATCGCGGCTCTTGCCATCGGCTTCGTCACCTACCTGCTTTCCTCCTCCGGAAATGCGGACCAGGGTGGCACTCCGGTTATGCTCGTCATCGTCGGCGTACTGGTGTTGATTTACAACTTCATCTTGACCAAGACCGTGTTCGGTCGTCATGTGTATGCGGTCGGTGGCAATCGTAAGGCGGCTGAGCTGTCCGGCATCAATACCAAGCGTGTGGATTTCACCCTGTTCGTCCATATGGGCTTCCTATCCGCGGTCGCGGCAGTGTGCATGCTCTCCAGACTGGCTTCCGCGACCGCGCAAGCCGGTATGGAATTCGAGATGGACGCCATCGCGGCCTGCTTCATTGGCGGTACTGCGGTAACCGGTGGCATCGGCACCATCCCCGGTGCTGTTGTCGGCGCCTTCGTGATGGGCGTCATCAACCAGGGTCTGTCCATCATGGGTGTCGATACCGCAATCGTGAAGACCATCAAGGGTCTGGTGCTCCTGGGAGCCGTCGCGGTCGACATCATGTCGAAGCGCAAGAAGAGCTGAAGTCATAGTGCCGAAGAATCTGTCGGATCCGTCCGTATGCAAGGCGGATCCGACTTTCCCATATCTCGCCTGTCCTGCAACGTCCTGAAAAAACGTCGGCTTTTGGAAGAACGCATATCTTGAAAAAGGAAACCATGATGAAACTCACCACCTCCGGCCGCGCACGTCTCTATGCGATTACCAGTGCTTCCTGCATTATTTGGCTGGTTCAGTCCGTAATCGAAGCAAACGAGGATGGAACATTGTTCTCCTATGCGACGATCATTCTCTCCCTATGTCTGGTGTTCGTCTCCGGATATTGCGCATTCAATGCGATTAGGGATTGGAACGTCAAAGATAACGAGTCGAAGCATAAGTCTGAGTGAGGGGCCATTCTCCGGACTCATTGCCAGTAAAAATAGCCGGTAGGGGCATTCGCGGCCTGCTGCAATGAGGAGACCTGCAATATCAGACCCTGCCGTTCATGCCCACTGGTGCCGTACGTGCCCTGTTCGATCGTGGCGTCGATGGTCACCCAGTCATATTCGTGCAGTTTGGCGGCTTTTGCGGTGACGGCGGTGAATCCGAATGGTGTCATGTCCAAGATGCAGCAGCTCATGAACTGGCGGGAGATCTGGAATTCGTCGGTGCCGAGCGTGGACGGTTTGCTGACGAAACCGGTGATGCGGATACGGTAACCGACGTAGGATTGTGGATTGTGGTCGATGTGTTCGAACCATGAGCCGAATTCGTCGTTGCGTACGGTGATGGTTCTACGGGTGTCATCCAATCCGTGCAGATGCCGTGCGCCGTCCGCCGCGTACACGTTGCGGGGAATGGCGATGGCCCGTCCGCCTGCGTAGATGTCGAAACCGGTGCTGCCGCCCGCCTGCTGGAACGGTATGGTGATTAGCAGTGCCGGGATGATCAACGCGACCAGCCAGCGGAATGCCGACCGTTCGGTGGCATGGAACAGGCCCAGCCATGCGGCGGCAGCCAGAATCGACAATGCGATGACGGCGATGATCAGATACGGTTTCGAACGTGGCGTGGCCAGCGAAACGTATGTGCCGCTGGCCACGCTGTATGCGATGGCCGATGCGAGCGCCGCAAAGCAGAGTCCTTCGATTCGATTGGGGAGTGATGGCCGGCTGCGCATGTCAGGCTCCGGGCATCCAATGCTGCGCGATGCAGACGGCGGTGAAGCAGGTAATGGCGAACGTGCCGATGAATCTGATGACGAAACGTGGCCGGCATGCCGAAATGAGCATCAGCGTGTTCTTCAGATCCAGCACCGGGCCGAATGTCAGGAATGCGATCAATGCCGATTGCGGTAGTACGCCTACCATGCTCGAGGCGATTACGGCGTCGGAGGATGAGCATAGTGAGCAGAGAAACGCCAGCCCCATCGCCAGGATGATCGCGAGGATGCTTGCCAGTGTGGATGTGTCGAGACCGTTTGCCGATGGACGTATATATGTGCGCGCCAGGGAGGCGATGATGGCGCTGAACAGCAGGATCGGCATCATGTGTAGAAAATCGTGGTGTGTGCAGCGTAGAAAACGGATGATCGGCGGGTCGTCCGTCATCTTACGGGCATCGTCGCCGAGGCCGGTGCTGCAGCAGGCGTCATCTGCATGCCGCGTGCATGCGGTGCGATTCTTTATCGCATAATCCGCGTGATCCGTGCGATTCGCGTAATCCGTGGCGGTGGCGGAGCTTTTCGGCGGCCATAGCGCGAACGATGCGCCGACCGTCACGGCTATTATCATGCCCAGTCCCGTTCGCCAGAGCACCATCCATGGTTTGTCGGGAAACGCATACCAGGTGGACCATATCGCTATGGGATTCGTGACCGGTACGGCGGTCAGAAACGTGACCGCGCAGGGCAATGGCATGCGTTTGCGTACGATGCTTGCGAAGGTGGGCACTACCATGCAGTCGCATACTGGCAGGCATAATCCTGTGAGCAGGCCGATTGCGAGGCCGCCGAATGTCGAGTGTGGAATATGGCGGCGGATCAGCGATTCGCTGACGAATGTGGTGACGGCCGCCGACATCAACGCCCCCAGCATCATGAACGGAATGGCTTGCAGCATCAGTCCCGCGATGCCGGTCGTGATGCGAACCAGCGGAATGGTCAGGCCATGCGTCTCGAATGCGCGTGATGCCGCGATGAGGAAGGCGGCTAGCGGGGCGCCGACGATGAGAAAAAGATAATGGGCCGAATGGTCTGCGGGCGGATGGGAACTTTCAGCCATATCTGAAATCCTACCGGTCCAAGGTCGTTTTTCGGAGGGACGATGATTCGATTTCGTTCACTGTGAACGCTTAAGTTGCTGTTGAGTAAGGGAGTTGCGCATATCGCGCATTCGTAATGTGGAAGTCATTATGGCTGCGTTACCCTCGGTACAGTGAGAGGTGAGTCAATGAGGGGAGGCGTGATGACGGAGTATGATCGCCTGCAGCAGGAGCCGGATACGCGCGATTCCCTTGCCGCGATGGCTTCTCGAGTTTCCATGCGGACCGTCTCTCAGGATTCTTCTGAAGACACTGCCGCCACGCAGCCGCTTCCACCCAGTTTCATTCCTACGGCGACCGGTCGGATTCGCCCCGTAACCGGCGCTTTTCCGCCTGTGCAGGCTGATGCGGCCACCTCTTCCCGCGAGGCGCGTTCCGTACAGTCATCTTCCAATATCTCGTTGCGTCGCACCGAACCCATCGTGATCGAGTCTTCCGCCGCGTCGGTTCCGCGTAGGGTCTCCAGTGATCCTCGCCCCGTTGCTTAGACCGATCGGATTGACGGAAGTTCGCGGATGGCGAAATCGGCCTTGCTATTGCGTTTTCTTCAACGCATCTTGAAATGCCGTTGCCTGTTTGTCGTAGGCAGCCTTGGCTTTTGTGGCGGTATCGGCGGTGTTGGAAGGGTTGTTGGAGCACTGCAGTGTGCTTGGAATGTCAACTTTTTCGCCATACAGATTCGACAATTGGTCAAGATTGTAGTTGGCATCCATGCTGGTGAAAGCGGAATCCACCTGCGTTTTGAGCTGGGAAGCCTTGAAATATGAGTTGTTCATATCGATGACGGCTTGTTGACAGGTGGATACTCGGACCAGCTCGTGCGTTCGTAGCGATGCGCGCGCTCCCATCCATCCAAAACAGATGCTGCCGATGAGCACGATAATCGCCAAGGCGGCCACAGCCGTGTGCATGGCTTGTCTCGTGCGTTTGCGTTCCCGTTCCATGCTGTCGTGCACGCCTTGCATCACTGCCGTATAGAAGCGGTCCTTGGGCACGAACATGGATTTGATGATGGCAGGCTTCGAGCTGGGAACGGCATGCCGAGCTTTGTGCCTGCCATGCTTTTTGCTGTGCCGTGCTGCCATATCACCCTTCTGTGCCACTACGCTGTTAGGCTGTGTGCCGCAGACCCTGCAAGTGCCTTCCTACTCCGATCGCCGCAGCATATGAAGCATGTTACCGTCTCGGCCTGTACAACAGAACAATCGGGCTATCATCATTGCAACGTATTCGCAAGGCAATGGGGCGGGGTGGTGCATGGCCGCCGAAATGTCCGGATCGCTTGGATTACTCGGCGGTTTCGCGCCTGTATTGCACGAACATCTTGACGGCGTAGGCAAGGCCGCTCAGCGCGAGGATGATCGCACAGGCAACGGAGATGCCGATACCGGTCTGCGCCAACTGGCTGTACTCCGACTTGGTCACGGCGCCGGAGGCCGCGCTGGTCTGATTCGCGGATGACGCGCTCGCGGTGGTGCCGGACTTGGCCGTGCTGCCGTTGCCGGCGGCGGAGCTTGGTGCGGTGGTGGCGGAATCGTTGCCGGAAACCGTCTGAACCGCTGTGCCGTTGCTTGCGGCGGAGTTGGCTCCGGACGTGGTACCGGTTCCGGACAAGCCGTTCTGCGTATCCTTCAGCGCCTGAATGAACGACTTGTGCCATTCCTGGCGTGCGGCGACGAGCGAATCATGCTGGGTTTTCAATGCGGCGTGATCTTCCTGCAGATCGGTATGCAGCTGGTTGAGATGGGCCTGCGTATCCTGCGCATCCTGATGCAGGGTATCGTGCACCTCCTGACCGCGTTTGGAGGCGCCATCGAGCGCGGTCTTGATGTCTTCGCGATCTTCCTGGTAGTTCTTCCAAGCCTGCTCGCTGTACTGGCGCAACGCATCGGCGTCATCATGCGCATTCTGATGCAATTGCTCGGCATGCTGCTTGGCGGTGTCGAGGTCGGTCTTGAGCTGCTGGCCGGTCTGATGCACATGCTGCAACGTGTCGCAGAGCCTGTCCGTGTCGCAGGTGGTCATGTTCGGGCCGATTTCCGTGGTCGCTCCGGAGGTGCCGGTTTCGTCTGCCATGGCTGCGGACGGCAGCGAAACCATGCCGATTGTCAGCATGCCCGCGACTGCGATTGCTGCGATGCTTTTCTTCATTGGTGCCTCTCTATACGGTTACGGACCTGTTCGCGCACAACAAACGGCGCAATGCTCCCCTTGCGACATACTAGGAGCATTTTCCTCGCCGCAAAACCGATGGGAGTGCGGCAAATGACTAATTACGGACTAATTGCGCACCGCGACCGTGAACGGGCTGGCCGGGAGGGTGTCGCCGTTGTAGAGGATGCTCGAGCAGTCGGGATTGCCGCTCCACAGATAGCGCACCTGCGTCATGTCGGCCATGGTTGCCGTGGTGGAGGTGAGCGACACCTGATTGCCTTTGATCGTGGCCGTGGCCGACGTCCAGTTGCCGCTGTTGTCGGCCACTTCGAAGCCTTGCAGTGCATCGCCGGTGGGGGAGGCCACGTTCGCAATGCCGTCCAGTGGCGTGGCGTTCGGGGTTTTGGCATAGTCCGGTACGCTTGCCGTGGCGCTTTTAGCATAATTCGGCTTCATGGACTGCAGTTTGTCGGCGGTGCCGTCCTTGAATGACAGGGTGATGGCGGACTTGTCGGCGCTGTGCGTCGCCGATTCGATGATCGGTCCGGACGGTACGCTCTTGCCGGCGACCATCGCTTCGTACTGTGCGGCCATGCGTGCGCCGAGAATGTCTTTGCCGAGCGGATGAATCACTTTCGATGTGCCCTTGTCGGTGTCGATGGAAACCGTCATGGCCACGTTCGCACTGTTGCGCAGATTCGCGTTGTCAAGCGTACGCAACTGCCCCTGACGCACGTTCTGCGTGTATTGATAGCCTGACCATCGCGCAAGTTGCACATACAGGAAGGGCAGGGTGCTTTCGTCGAACACCTCGCGATACTGGTTGATCAGCGCGGTCATCTGCGATTCGTAGTCCAGGGAGGTGCTGAGCGTCGAGGCGTCATTGCAACCTTGATACCACAGCACGCCCGCCACGCGGAAGCCGGTCAGCGGCGCGATGTGGTTCGCGTAGATGTCGCCGCCCTGTACGTGGCGGCTGATTGCGGTACCGCCCCATGAGGTCTGGATGATGCCGATTGGTATGTTGGTTCTTTTGGCGCGCAACTGCATTGCGAACTGCTGTGCCAGGTAACTGAGATGTTGCGAATTGGTGCTATCCGCAGTAAGCCAGCCGGAGGTCTTATTGGCGTCGATCAGCGGGAAGTCGGTGTTGTCGACGTTATGGTCGGCCACCACGAAATGCACGTTCGCATCGGTGAGCAGTTTCGGCAGATCGTTGCGCGAGATGAGTCCGCTGCCCCAATTCCAGTTGGAGTCGTCACCGGACGAGTAGTACTGCGTGTAGTTGAGTTCCATATTCGACTGTCCGGCCGCTACGAACACGTCTCCCACATACACTTTCGCCAGGCTGAACACGGTCTCGCCGTTGTATGCGATGATGAGACGGTATGGTTTGAGCCCGCCCTGCAACGATTTCATCGTGCAAGTGAACGCCCCGCTGTTCCTGACGGTCACGGCTGCGGAGACGGGCGTCTTGCCTTGCGTGAGCGTTGCGGACAGTTTGGATTGGTCGATGGCATCGCTGCCGGAGTCATCGTTTGCAGCGGTGGCGGTGCCTTGGATGACCAGTGGCTTGCCACGTTGGAAGACCATGTTTTCGGCATAGTATGACGGCAGGGTCACGGATATGCGCTGTGCCGAGGATTGCGTGGTCGGCTCCGCGGATTTCGCGGCGTTCCCGCAGCCGGAGACGATTGATACGATGATGGCGACGGCGGCCGCCACCGCAATCGGTATACGCATTGGCCGCTTCCTGTTCACAACTTCCCCTTTGGTATGGTGTGGCTTCACTGTGTGGAGGTTCCGCTTTTCATGAATCGTGAAGTTCACATCGTAGAGCATAGCCGACGAGCCTCAAAATCATCGCGATGGGGCCGTGCGACGGCCGGATTATGCGGTGATGCTGTGGATGGAGTGAAGATGTGATGCGGAAAACGATGCGAGATGGTTGAATGAAAAGAGACCTGCAGGGATGAGTGTGGAGAGAGGATCTGCCGGTGAATTCACTGAAGAAAGCCTTTTCAATGGTGGCGACTGCGTTTGCCGCCGTGGCCTTGATGTTGATGGGCGCTGTTCCGGCCAGTGCGTTGATGGACCATTCGGTTGATGCCGTTGCCGGCAACGATGCGAATGCCGATGTCGTTCAGGCTGATCAGGACGAGTCATCGCAGACCGTCATGCCTGATAATCCGCAGGCGCAATTGCCGGATTCGGTGAGTGAAAGCATTCCGGACAGTGCCACTGTGGTATCCGAGAATCTGGCGGTCACCGCCGAAGGTGACGTCAAAGATGTCGAGACCGGCGAGACGGTGACCGATCCGGAACTGGTCGGTACCGAAGAGCAGGCTCCCGATCCGTTGGCGAAAACCGACGGGGAGACCTTCATTCCGGTTGCCGCCGCCGATGTGAAGGAGGCGGTCGACGAAGCCGATGCCTCTGCGGAGCAATCGCAGGAACAATCCTCGACGGACACTGACGGCAAGGTGACGCCGGCGCAATTCACGTCGAACGAATACGGCGCGTATTGGGGCTCCTACAACAATACGAAGGCGTTCTTCGAATCAGGTGGCAATCTGTTCGTGCAGCAGGCGAAGGGCGTGATCGACGTTTCGCAATGGCAGGGCAACATCGACTGGGCCAAGGCGAAGGCCGATGGCGTGGAGGGTGCGATCATCCGCATCTCCTACGGTTGGGATAACGGATTCGACAAGACGGCGCTGCGCAATATCAGCGAATGCAAGCGGCTTGGCATCCCCTTCGGCATATACACGTATTCATATTCGTATGATGCGGCCACGGCCACCGCAGAGGGCAATGATCTGGTCGGACTGCTCAAGAAGGCCGGCGTTTCGCCGAACGACCTGTCCTTCCCGGTATATTACGACTTGGAGCGATGGACGTGGGCGGGCCATCAGACACCGACCGATCCGAATGTATATAACGGCATCGTGAATGCGTGGTGGGGTCGTCTGCAGGCGGCCGGGTACAACAATCTGGGCGTGTACTCGTATACGAGCTATCTGAACGGTCCGCTCAACCATGGCAACATTCGGTCCAAGGCCAAGTGGGTGGCCAGTTACGGTCCCCGCACCAACTTCTCCTATTCGGCGAACAATCGTGGCTGGCAATATACGAGCGTCGGCCATGTGAACGGCATCAGCGGCAACGTCGACATGAATGCGTTCGGCAACAGGGAATACGTGAACCCTGCGGCCCATTGGGTTACGCGCAACGGTCAGAAATACTGGCAGGATGCCGACGGCACCTATGCTCGCGGCAAGGAGATCTTCGACCCCGACAGCAACGCCTGGTATTGGATTGACTCAAACGGGGTCATGGCGTGTAACAAAGATGTCTATCTGCGTTCGAACGGTGGCAAATGGGTCCGCTATGACTCCAACGGCCATATGGTCAAGGGCGAGGATTACCGCTATGGCGGCTGGTACTACTTCGACACGACCACCGGGGCCATGGCCAAAGGCGTCAAGTACATCTCCTCCAACGGCGGCAAAAAGGTCTATTACGACGTCATCACCGGCAAGATGGCCCATGGCGAGGTCTACCTGAATTACGACAAGACGCATACCGGCTGGTATCTGTTCGACAAGACCACCGGAGCCATGGTGTACGGGGACGTCTATCTGCGTTCGAACGGTGGCAAATGGGTGCGCTACGACCGTTCCACCGGCAAGATGGTCAAGGGACTGCATAAGCAGAACGGTGCGTGGTATTACTTCGATGAAACCACCGGTGCCATGGCCCATGGCCGTACGTGGGTGCCGGAATGGGAGGAATGGCACACGTTCGATACGATTACCGGTCGCGGCTGAGAAGCTACGGAAAGCTCAGATTTTCTGGGACGTCACCGTACCGTCATCGCCCAGCTGGAGGATTTCGAATGATCCGTCTTCCTGACTGATGCCGATGATGTTGCCGGTCTGCGCCGATGCCACCGCCGCATTGCGGTCGAATGCTTCGGGAACATAGATCTGTGCCTTCTTGCCGTCCAACGGCGTGATGTCGGCGGTCGGGCACTGCAGGTTCACTGCGGTCAGCGGCAGGTCGGCGAGGGCTTGCAGATCGCAGGCGTGGTCCGGCAGGGAAACGTTGTTCAGGGATGTGAGCTTGGCAAGCGATGAAATGTCGGAGATGGCGGTGTCCTGCAGATTGATCTGCGTCAGCGAGGCCATTGATTCGACCGGCGTGATGCTCTTCAACGCGCTGAATTCGCTGAGATCCAAGTCGGTGACACCGGTGAAACGTTGCAGCCCCTCCAGCGTGGTGACGTGCTTGAGATCGCTTTTGCCGCAAGACTGGTATTGGGTTGCGTACTGCGTGAAGGCCAAGGATGTGAGTTGTGCGGCCTTGGTTGAGGGGAAGGCCTTGCCGGATGCGTCGAGAATGGACGCAAGGCAGGAGGCCAACGCCTTGTCTGGTACGACTTTGGAAAAACTCGTGGCGACCGACGCATCGGTTTTGGTGTCATCCAACGTCGTCGGAGTGGAGGTGGAGGCGGGCGTTCGCGATGCCTCACTGCCATGGGTGGAGCATGCCGGGAGGGAGAGCGACAGAACCACGGTCATTGCCAATGTGCAGGCGCGAACGCCTCGTTTCATATGCCACCGCCTTATTGTGATATGTGAAGGTCCATGCGAATCGGTTGCGGGACCGGATCCGGAAAATCACTCGTCGTAATACGGATGGGCGTAGCGTGCGCCGCTGTAAGCCGAACGTACGCCGATGTTGCCGTAGGCTGCGTCGACGATCACTACATTGCCGCCGTTCACCTCGATTACGATGCCGGCATGGCTGGCGCTGTAATTGCTGGCCCAGGAGTCGCTGAACTTCCAGAAGGCGACATCGCCCACCTGCGGGGTGCTGCTGACGCGGCCGCGGGAGTTGTACCAGTCGAAGTTGTGGTGAGGCCAACCGGTCTTGGCTCCATCGCAAAGGAATACGTCCAGGCCTGCGGCATGGAAGACGTACCAGACAAACGACATGCACGGGCCGAACGGGCAGATGAGGCCGCCGTTCGCCGCCAATGCGCCCGGGCAATCGGGGTGCTGGCTGGAATAGGTGCGTGCGTATGATGCCAGGCGATTGGCGATCTGCTGCTTGCTGTACTGCGCGCCGGTGTACGGGTCGAAGAAGTAGTGGTGACCGTCGATGATGGCACCGCCGTGAACCATGCGGCCGGTGATCTTGTCGTAATACACCCACTTGTTGCCGCTCGCCATCCAGGTTCTGCCCTTGGCCAGAGCGCCGGTGACCGGCTTCATGTAGTACGAGCCGCCGTTGATGTAGCGCTCGCCGTACTGCATTTTGCCGGTGATCTTGTCGTAGTACACCCACTTGTTGGTCTGTCGGATGTATACGAAATCATGGGCCATCTTGCCGGTGTACTGATCGAAGTAGTACCAGCCGGTATGTTCCTTGTCGTAGTGCAGATAGGCTTCGCCGTGGGCCATCCTGCCGGTGATCACGTCGTAATACACCCACTTGCCGCCATTGGAGGAGATGTGTTTGACGCCCTTGACCATGGCGCCGGTGGTCGTATCGAAGTAGTACCAGCCGCCGTTGTGGTAGTTCTCGCCCTTGACCAGGTTGCCGCTCTGATCAAAACGAACCCATATGCCTTCCTTGCGGTTGTTCGGGTCGTTGGGGATGAACACATCCTTACTGACGGCCATGACGCCGTTCTCGTAGTAGTGCTGCTTGTTCTGATCCCAGCCGTTTTCCGGTTTGGCCGGCTCGGATGGCTGAGTGGGCTCGGTCGTCTTGTTCGGGTCGGCCGTCGTACCGGGATCGACCGATTTGCCGGAAGCCTCCTCGGACTGCGCTTCGACATCCGGCTGCGCTTCGGTTCCGGACTGTGCGGTGGTGCCGGACGGGGCCGTCTTCGGGCTTGACATGGGGGTTTGGGAAGAGGACGCGTCATGTGATGCGTCCGAAGTGGCATCGTTTTCGGTGCCATTTGAGGACTGGGTCTCTCCGGCCGGTTGTGATGTGGAGTATGACTGCGTTGCGGTCGGGTCATCGGCCAGTGCGATTGCGGGATAGCTGATTCCCTGAAGTACCGTGACGGCGATGAATCCGGCCATGATCAATGTTCGTTTATGCATTGGTGGTGAATCCCCCTCTGTGTTCCCTTAGGGGGCATGCTATAACGGTCGCATGACAACGGGAGGGGGATTCCCTGCGCATGGGTTGGCCGCCTGTCATACACTATTAAGCATGACGAACGAAGAGAATGCTTACGATACGTGTGCCCGGTTGCGTGAAGCGCCGGCAATGGTGTTTGTGATTCCCTGCTACAACGAGGAGGCCGCACTGCACGTCACCGCAGGGGTTCTGAAGAGCAAACTTCAGGATTTGAAGGATGCCGGTCAGATCGCTTCCGATAGTTCGGTCGTTTTCGTGGATGACGGCTCCGCTGACAAGACATGGGATGTGATCACGTCCCTGCATGACGAGTGCCCTGACATGTTCCACGGGGTGAAGCTCGCCCATAATCGAGGGCATCAGAATGCGCTGTTCGCGGGGCTGATGCATGCGCTGCACTTGAACGTCGATGCCGCGGTCTCCATGGATGCCGACTTGCAGGATGATCCGAATGCCGTCGACGGCATGGTCGCCGCCTACCGTGAAGGCGCCGAAATCGTGTACGGCGTACGCGATAACCGCGATACCGACACCGCATTCAAGCGGGGAACCGCTCACGCCTTCTATTCGATGATGAAGTGGCTGGGCACCGAAACCGTTCCCGACCATGCCGACTATCGATTGATGAGCCGTGCGGCCCTGCAGGCCCTGTCGCAGTACAGGGAATCGAATCTGTTCCTGCGCGGTCTGGTGACATCCCTCGGATTCAAGACCGCAAAGGTGTTCTACAAGCGCGGCACCCGCGTGGCCGGCGAATCGAAGTATCCGCTGAAAAAAATGGTCTCCTTCGCCATCGAAGGCGTTACGTCGTTCTCCACCAAACCATTGACCATGATTACCGGGCTTGGCGTATTCTCCGTGTTCGTGGGCGTCATCATGCTGGTGTACACGCTGATTTCGGTGTTTTCCGGGCATGCCGTGGCAGGTTGGGGTTCCATGATGTGCTCGCTGTGGATTCTGGGTGGTTTCATTCTGCTGTCGCTGGGCGTGACGGGCGAGTACATCGCCAAGATTTATCTGGAAGTGAAGGCGCGCCCGCGCTATATCATTGAAGAATCGCTATAAGCGGCCGATGATGGGCCGTTCTCGCATTTTCCGGGCAAGATGGGATGATTGAGTGAACGAGCGGAACATACATGCCGTATCTGAACGTCAGTCGGTATTCTGGCGGACTGTGCCTCGCTGGCTGACGGTGCTGGCACTGGGATTTCAGGCCGCGGTCGTCGCCGTATTGCTGGTGCTGTCGATCTGCTTCACCGTCATATTCGAACGAAGCGCGCCGGAACCTGGCAATGTCACGGAACGGGTGCACTACCATCTGGGGCTGCCCTCCATACCTTTCGTGCTGGGAATCGTGGCGTTGTTCGCGGCGTTGGCATTGTTGGCGGTCGGCATCGCACGCCTCCCGAAACGTTGGGTGCTGGTCGCGTTGCTGGTCTACGTAACCGTCGTGCAAATCATCTGGATAACCTCATTGGGTCTGACCACCTACGGATATCCGGATTCCCGAAGCCTGATGGATGCCGCCGATACCCTTCTCAAAGGAAACCTGAACCAGTTCAGCCCGGATTTCTGCCCGCATGGCAGCACTGAGGCGGCATGCGTAAACAGGGGCATCCCGAGCGCATACACGTACTTCTCGTACTATCCGTTCCAAAGCGGACCGATGCTCTGGTATCTGCTGGTGTTCGCCCTGTTCGGCGCGAAGAACGTCTTCGCCTTCCAGATCGTCAGCGCGCTCGCGGTCACCGCTCTGGTGGCGGTGCTCTGGCGTTTCGGCACCCATCTGGGGCTTGATGCGGGGGGCCATGGCGCGTTCACCGTGCTGGTGGCGACCTGTGTGCCGTTGTTGATGTTCGCCGCATTCGTATACCCGAACGCTGTGGGCTTCTTCATCACCATCGCGGGGGCCGCGGTGGTGGCCGAAGCGTTCCATATGAAGAAGGTCTGGACCAGCGGGCTCACGATCGTGGCCGGCTTCCTGATTTGCGGCATTGGCATCGTGTTCAAATCCACGTATCAGATTGTGATTCTGGCCGCAATCCTCGCCGTGATCTTCGCGGTATGGCGCAATCGCCGTTTCTGGCAGCTGATTGTCGCCTTCGTGTCCGCAGGCGGGGCCTTTGTGATTTCCAAACTGCCCGTCAGTTTGGTGCAGCATTGGACCGGACAGGATTTCGGCAAGGGCATGCCGATGATTTCCTGGATTGCACTTGGCTTGGGGGAGCCGGATAACGTACCTGCCGGTTGGTGGAGCAGGTTCGCGTTGGACGCATTCGAGAAAACCGGCAATGATTATGCGCAGCAGTCGCAGATTTCCACGGATTTCGTCAAGAGCCGCCTCGCCGAACTCTTAGGCGATCCGGGTGAGGGACTGCGTTTCTTCACCGCCAAACTGGCGTCGGAATGGGCTGAGCCCACATTCATGACGTCACTGTATTCCGAGCTTGGTGATTCGTCGAATCATTTTTCCGGATTGGCCTCCTTCCTGCTGGTGGGGCGTGGGTCGAACATCCTGCTGCGATATGAGAACGTGGCCCAGACGGTGATGTATCTGCTGGCATTCATCGGACTCATCGCACTGACCCGCACGGTGTTCAGGAACCGTAATGAGGAAGGCAATGCTGACAAGGTATTCGTGCAGGTGCTGCTGTGCGCCTCATTCCTTGGTGGCTTCCTATGTTACGTGCTGTGGGAGGCCAAGGGCATCTATACATTGCCGTTCTACCTGTTGCTGGTACCCATGGCGGCCTATGGCATCCAAACGGCGGTGGCCTGGGGTAAAAGCGTCCATCAACGGCGTCGTCTTGCCGCAAGACCTGTTGCGGTACAGTGATAACGGAAAAAATCGCATGATTGGGAGGTGCGGCATGCATGGCAAACAGGCAATGGCGCTTGGAGCCGTTCTTTTTTCGATGTCGATAGGTGTGCTTGGTCTGTGTGCGAGTGTCGCGCAGGCCGATGCCGAAACGACTCAGGTTCCGGCCGTATCCGCCGAATCGAAGAACGGTTGGGATCAGGGTAGGCAGCATTACTACGAGAACGGTGAAATGGTCCGCTCCCGGGAAATCTACGACCGGCAGGACGGCAACTGGTACTGGATCGATGGCGATGGCACCGTGGCCCGTAACAAAGACGTCTACCTGCGTTCGAACGGTGGCAAGTGGGTGCGCTACGATGCCAACGGTCACATGATCAAAGGCGAGGACTATCGCTATGGCGGATGGTATTACTTCGACCGCCATACCGGCGCCATGGCCAAGGGCATGACCTTCGTGCCTTCAAACGGCGGCAAATGGGTCTATTACGACTGGATCACCGGCAAGATGGCATACGGCGAACGACTGGTGAACTATGATGCCGCACATACCGGCTGGTACCATTTCGACGAACATACCGGTGCCATGACCCATGGCTTCTACTACAACGCGTCCCAGCACAAGTGGGTCTGCTATGATCCGGTTTCCGGTCAGATGCTCCATGGACAGCATGCGGTGAATGGTCATTGGTATGACTTCGATGATACGACCGGTGCGGTCAAATACGGCTTTGTCTACCATGCCAAGCAGCAGAAATGGGTGTTCTACGACCGCCGCATGGGCTGGATGCTGTATGGCGAACAACCGATTGACGGAGCCTGGTACCTGTTGGACGCCAATACCGGAGCCGTCCGGTATGGCTGGCAGTGGGTCGGAGGCAAGCATGTGTGCTACGACTGGCCCAGTGGGAAGATGCTGTATGGCTGGCACAGCGTGAATGGTGCGAACTACTATTTCAATACCGTCACCGGTGCGCTTGATACCCGCCGTTCGGCAGCAATACCGCAAGATACCGTACAGGCTTCCGCCGGCGGCTTTGGCGCACGTATCCGGCAGGGAAAGTACCATTCGGTGCGCATTCTGGGCGATAGCATCGCAGCAGGTGTCGGCTCCGATGAGACGTACCCGTATACTTCCCGTGAGCTGTTCCGTCTGGAAGGAACTACGTATTATGAGCCGTCGTCCCAATCTCGCATGGCGGTCAACGATCTGAGGCACTATCTGGAATCTCGAGGTGTGTCGGTGACCAACGCCAGCGCTCCGGGTAAGGGCTCGTATTCGGCGTGCAACTCCATCGGTGACGATACGCTCGGCCATGAGGATGCGGCCATCGTGATGCTCGGCGCAAACGACCGGCTGAGACTGTCGAACGTCAACGATTTCACGGCCGCGGCGGAATCGTATCTGAACAGGGTCGCAGCTCGTTACGGCTCGCAGAACGTGTATGTGATCGCGAATATCGATACGTTGTCGGATCCTCGGAGCCTGACCATGAATCAGGAGAATGCGGCACTGCAGCAGATCTGCAGACGGCATGGGTGGCAGTATGCCTCGTTGTATTCGGCGTTCCAGACGGTCGGCCGCACCACCGGCATGCCGCAGCAGGCGCTGTATACCGACGGCATTCATCCGAATCGCATGGGTCAGGAAGTGATGTGGCGGGCCATGCGCCAGCTGCTCGGTCTATAGGGTGAGGGAATCTAAACCAGTAGACCGAGCAGGGAGAAGACCGAATACACTATGCAACGAATCCGTTTCTTCGACATAGCCAAAGGCATCGCCATTCTTGCCGTGATTCTGGGGCACAGCGCCATTGAGGCGAACGTATTCATCCCTCATCACACCGCGCAGCTGGTGGTGGCGGTCTGCTTCTCCTTCCACATGCCGTTGTTCTTCATACTGTCCGGCTATTTCATGCATCCGGAACGTAGCTTCCGCTGGGCGAAGGAAGCCAAGCAGTTGCTGTGCACATACGCAGTGACGGGCGTGGCGGTGCTGGTCGGTGTGACGTGCATGGCCACCATCAACCATGAGGGCCGGGCTTACATGCTACGCCGCTGGGGCGAGGCGGTGCTGTATGGTAGCGGTGACATCTCCGACCGTACATTGTGGCCTGTGGAGCTGCGCATCGGTGCGATTTGGTTCCTGTTGGCTTTGTTCTGGGCACATCTGTTGCTGCATGCCTTCGCCAAATTGCCGTATACGCCGGTCTGGGTGGTGTCCAGCTTTGCGATCGGCTATATTTCCGCCCGGTACGTGTGGTTGCCTTGGAGCTTGCAGTCGGGTATGTGCGCGGTCGCGTTCGTATATGTTGGCTACTTGGCGAAGCGGTATGACCTGATGGGCCATGTAAAGCGCTTCCCGTGGCTGTGGGGCGTTGCCGGCGTAATCTGGGTCGTCGCCATCGTCCGATTCGGCGGCATGAGCATGGCCATCAACAACTACGGCACCCGCCCAGTGCAGGCGGTGATCGGCAGCCTCGCGGGAACGCTGTGCGTGATTGGCATTTCGAAGCTGCTCGACCATGTGCCTGCTTTGGGAAGGGCGCTGAGCTGGACTGGGCAGTCGAGCCTCGCCATTTTATGTGTGCATCTTGTTGAGGATGATGTGTTGCCGTGGCAGATGTATTTGGGGGTGTTGCACAACCTGTTGCCACATATCCCGCTAACTGTGACGAGTTTTGTGGTGCGTTTGCCGATTGATCTGGCGTTTGCGGCACTGCTGTATTATGTACCAGTGGTCAACGAGTGGTTCTACCCGCAGTTGGCGAAACGCAGGCAAGCCGCCGCGTGAATGAGGCTGCAAGGGGCAGCCGCGAAAAAACAGAGGGGAAATCAGATGAGAAGAAGAAGGGCCATCGTTGCGCTTATTGGTACAACGGTGTCTCTAATGATGTGCATGCCCACCGGAGCATTCGCTCAGGATGCGCAATCGAATGATGATGACATCCATACCAGCGCTCAGCTGCGTGCTGAGGCAGCCGAACAGAATGCCGATCAGGAACGGCAGCTGCTGGAGGAATCCACGCAGAACGAATCCGACATCGTCCCACTTGCGGAGGACTCTTCGTATCCGGCTCCATGGAATGAAGGAACGGACACGGGAGTCAAGGATCAGCCCGCACAGGTGGCGGGCGTCTCCTCCATGCAGGACGATACCGTGCGCGGTGTGAACCTCACCTCGTATCAGGCCATGAAAGCCGCGCGAACCGCCAAGAACGGCTATGCCTTCAAGGATTTCGACGGCAATAATCTGGATGACAACGGCATGATGCAGCTGTTGAAGGCCTCGGGAATCAACTATGTGCTGCTGAAGGTCGCGGTGAATCCTACGGACGGCAATGGCAACACGTACGGCGGCGGCAATCCGACGCTCGATAACGCCATTGCCACGGCCAAAGCGGCCCAGGCCAATGGCCTGAACGTCAACATCCAATTCCTGTATTCCGATTTCTACACGTCGAAGACCGTGCAGAAGTTGCCGAAGGGCTGGCCCGCGAATCTGGCCAAGCTGACCAGTCAGGTAAGCGATTACACCGCCGATTCCCTTTCCAAGCTCAAGGCTGCCGGCGTAACGCCGAACATGGTGACCATCGGCAGCGAGATCAGCTCACCGTACTATGCGGACAGCGAGAACAAGAAGGATCTGCAGGGCGGCTTCCTGGGACAGGACGATTGGAAGGGCATGTCACAGCTGATCAGTGCCGCCGGCAAGGCGATCCGCGCCAACAATGCCGGCACCAAGATCGCGGTCGGCTGCTCGTCGGTGGACCAGACGCTGACCACCACGTACGTCGACATGCTCAAGTACTACAAGGTCGATTACGACGTGATCGGCACCAAGGTCTATGCAGCCTATGACGATCTGAACAGCCTGGCACAATCCCGCCGGATGATTTCCGAAGAGTACGGCAAATCCATGGCGGTGCTTGACGTACTGTATCCGTTCACCGCATACGACAGCGATGGGCAGGGTAACACCAGCGGAGCCAGTGACCTTAAACAGAGCGGCAAGACGCTTAGCCCGCAAGGCCAGGCGGACTATATCCGCAGCCTGTACAAGGCTATGGTGTCTGCGAAGAACAATGCCGGCGGCGCCGGCGTGTTCTATGGCGATGCCACTTGGATCGCAGTGAAGGGCGGCCTGTGGAACGCCGATGACAACTGGAACTCCGCCAATGAATACGGCACCGGTTGGGCCAGTAAGTATGCGGCGGACTATGTCGACTATGCCGACAACGGTGGAGCCAGCCAGCAAGACGATGCGGCCCTGTTTGATGATCTAGGCCAGCCATTGCAGTCGCTGAAGGTGTTCGGCCAGCTGACGGCGGCGAACCCGGAAGATGCCGACATGGTGCCGACCGCCGAAGATCCTTACAAGACGGGCGCCGATACCGGCGCGGCCCAACAAACCGCTTCGGTGGAGCAGGTGCCTACGGTGACCGAAGACACCATACGCGGTGCCGATGTGTCCAGCTATGAGGCGCTGTATAAGGCCGGAGTGCGGTTTAAGAACTTCGACGGTCAAGAGGAATCGCTGTTCAAGATCCTGCATGACAACGGCGTGAACTGGGTGCGTCTGCGCTTGTTCAACGATCCGTATGATGAGAACGGCAACAGCTACGGCAGCGGCACCGACGATCTCGACACCGTGACCCGCATGGCCAAGGAAGCCACGCAGTATGGCATGAAGGTGCTGCTCGACCTGCATTACAACGATTTCTATGCCTCTTCGTGGCGTACGCCGAAAGCATGGAAGGGACACAATCTCAACCAGCTGAAGACCGACGTGTATGACTTCACCAAGAACGTGATGCAGACGATGGTGAACAACGGCGTGGATCTTGGCATGGTGCAGCTTGGCAATGAGTCGAACAGCGGTCTGTGCGGTGTGACGGTGAGCTACTGGGACAACGCCAAGGACCAGGAGTGGAAGAACTTCGTGGACCTGATGAACGAAGGGTCCAAGGCCATTCGCCAGTATGCCCCGAAAGGCACCAAGGTGGCCGTACACTTCATGTACACGGATTCGGGTTCCGCCGACTTTGCGTTGAACTACTTCAAGAAATACAAGCTGGACTACGACGTGTACGGCAGCACGTACTATCCGTTCTGGAGCTCCGGATCGGACGGTACCGATGCCAACCAGGATCCGATGGGTGCGCTCATCAAGCTGGAGCAGGTCGTCACCGAAAAGTACAAGAAGGAATTCGCGGTCGTCGAATTCAGCTATCCGTTCACCGAGAACGATAGTGACGGCGGCTCGAACAATCTTTCCGGCCCGAACACCGACAAGAACAACAAATATCCGTATCAGGTAAGCGTGCAGGGGCAGGCCGACGTGATCCACGATACGTTGGAGACGGTCACTTCCGCCGACGGCGGCACGGGCCTTGGCCGCGGCGCCTTCTATTGGGAGCCGGCATGGATTGCCGTGGTACCGGGAACCAACCATTGGGCCGTCAACAAGGCCTATGCCAACGATGCGGCCACCGGTTGGGCAAGTTCCTATGCCAAGAACAATGATCCGAGCAGCACCGAATATGATGCGTGGAGCGCTTCGGGCTGGGATAATCAGGCCGTGTTCGACGATCATGGCAATCCGCTGCAGTCGCTGAAGGCGTTCAAGGAGGTCATCAGTACGAAGACGACTCCCGAAACGAAGAACGGCTGGGTGATGGATGGCCGTGTGCGTCACTGGTACGACAACGGGCGTATGGCACGCAGTCATGCCTTCTATGATTCGGACAGCAACGCTTGGTACTGGGCCGATGCCGACGGCACCATCGCCTGCGACAAGGACGTGTTCATCCCGAAGGATGAATCCAACCGTGCCAAGGGCGGCAAGTGGGTGCGTTTCGATGCGAACTCGCATATGGTCAAGGGCGAGCAGTACTCCACCAAGGCCAATCATGTCGGCTGGTACTACTTCGATCCGGTCACCGGCGAGATGGCCAAGGGCATGAAATATGTGTCGTCCAACGGTGGCAAGTGGGTGTATTACGACTGGATCACCGGCATCATGGCCCACGGCGAGCAGTTCGTGAACTATGACAAGGCGCATACCGGCTGGTATCTGTTCGATAAGACCACCGGTGCGATGTACCACGGCGACACCTACATCCGCTCGAACGGCGGCAAGTGGGTGCGTTACGACCCGGTGACCGGCATCATGGTGCACGGACTCGACCGCCGTAACGGTGCCTGGTATTACTTCGACCAGTACACCGGCAAGATGGCCCATGGTCGCAGTTGGGTCCCCGAATGGCATGCCTGGCATCATTTTGACAAGGTGACCGGCCGAGGGTGATGCATGGACATGCGGGGTGCGCATTCTTAGGGATGCACACCCCGCATGCGCTCTTCAGGGCCTACCAGTATCCTATGACGTATGACTTCGATGAAATTCGCGAACATACTGTTGGAGACGAATCCTCGCTCTGTCGCCTATCCGGCACTGTACTGCCGTTCCGATCAGCCGGTCGTTTTTGACGAACAACTCGGCGAGTGGAAGATGTTCACCGCCGGAACCTTTGATTTCAGCACGTATTTTAACTCGCTATCCGTGATGAAGCTGAAGCGCTATACGCGTGCGACCAGCTTCACCCTGCATCTCGAGCTCAAAGGCGCCGCTTGCGAAGTGCAGCAGACCATGGGTGACGCCTTTGCCCACGATCCGATTCCCGTCGAAGGTGTTTCCTACAAGCAGGAGGCGTCCGATGAATGGCAGACCGTCGACCTTGCTCTGAACGTCACCGATGATATGGTCATCATCGGCTTCCTCATTAAGACCGAAGGAACCGTCGCCATTCGCAATGGCTACTATGAGCTGGATATCGATGGCGAGCTCAATGATGTCGAGCTCGTCCTGTCCACCACCACGTTCAAGAAGGAAGCGTTCATAGAACGCAATATCGGCTTGGTCAAGGATCAGATCATCGGCTCCGATGACCCGATTGCCGAACATTTCCACATGTACGTAATGGATAACGGCCGCACTCTGGATGCCGACAAGCTCAGCGGCGACCGTGTCACGGTGGTGCCGAACGATAACGTCGGTGGCGCAGGCGGCTTTACCCGTGGCATGATCACCGCAATGGAACAGGATCCGAAGGCCACCAATATCCTGCTGATGGATGACGATGTCGCGGTATCGCCGGAAAGCATCAAGCGCACTTACAATTTGCTCCGCATTCTCAAGGACGAGCATCGCGAAGACATGATCAGCGGTGCCATGCTGAACTACGAGATCGGTGAGGATCAGTGGGAAGACATTGGCAACATGACCCCGCAGGGCACGTTCGCCGGCTGCAAGCCGGGTCTGCGTTTGACCCTGTTCGATGATCTGATCTACAACGAGATGTACACGCCGACCAAGTGGCAGAAAGATAACATGTATGCCGCATGGTGGTACTGCTGCATTCCGATTTCCGTCATCGAGAGGAACGGTTTGCCACTGCCGGTGTTCGTGCGTTGCGACGACGCCGAATACGGTATCCGTTGCAAGACCGGTTTCATCACCATGAACAGTCTGTGCGTGTGGCACATGTCGTTCTTCGAACGCTACAACGCCGCCGTGGAACGCTATCAGACCACGCGCAACACCATGATTGCCCAAGCGACGTGCGGTATGGCGCCGGATGCTGATTTTATGCGCGAACTGCATAACAACATTCGTTTGGAACTCAAGAAATTCGGGTATGAGAATGCGGAGCTGTGCTTGGATGCCTTCGAGGACTTCCTGAAGGGGCCGGCGTTCATCAAGAAGCCCGGGCAGTCCGAACAGAGTTTTATGGCGGCGAATCGCAACAAGGAGCAACTCGTCGATTTCGAGACCCTTCAGGAACAGGCTGACAAGGATCCGGAGCTGTCCGGTTTCCGTGTCGAAGATGTCGATCGTCAGCTGATCGACGGCGACAAGCCGCGTAGCCTGAAAGAGCGTCTGGAGGATCTGATTACCGACAACAACCAGCGTTACCTCAGGAAGGGCGGTTCCGGATATGCCGTTATCCCGTTGCAGGGTTGGTTGTATCCGGCCGGCGTCATTCGTGGTAAGCACAAGTTGGTGGTCTTGGATTGGTATAACCGCAAGGGGGCTATCCGTACCAAGGATGTGAACCGCTATGCGCAGATCAAGAAGCGTTATGCGAGGGATCTTAAGTACTACAAGGCCAACATTGAACGTCTGCGTAAGGAATACGCCGATGCGCGCGCCGAGCTGACTTCGGTGGCGTATTGGAAGCATTACCTGAAGATGGACTGATCTCACAGGCTATTGACAGTATGCCGCATGTGCCCCGATAGGGGTGCATGCGGTAGTATTTTCCTTTACCGGCCCGTGCGAAGTAAGGAACGATTATGGCATCTGTAGTGAGACGAATGCGCGAAAAGCTCTTTTGGCCATCAGAACGTTCCATGCAAAGGCTCATGGATAGGGTCGATGATTTGGAAAGGGAAAACAACAGTCTTGGCGAGGCGCTGAAACAGCAGGAATCGATGCTGTGTGAACTTCGTGACGTCATATACGGTGTCCGCGGCTTGGGTGAGGACACTCGCAATCTGGTCGACACCGTGCATCGGATGCAGATAGCCGAAAAGTCGAAGGCCGACATTCGTTTCTGGGCACAGTACCGTAGACCGGACGAAACCAGTCTGGACGCACGCAAACGCTTCTTTCTCGACCTGCCGAAGGCGGAAGGCGACATCGGTCTGTTGCAGGCGGCGCTGAACAGGATGCTCAACGATTTCGCAGACATCTGCAATGCCAACGACATCACCCAATACTGGCTGGTCGGCGGCACGTTGCTCGGTGCGGTACGCCATCACGGTTTCATTCCGTGGGATGACGATCTTGATCTCGGCATCATGCGTGACGACCTGGAGCGTCTTGAGCAGGTGCTTGCGTCGAATCCGGATTATCAGGTCACCGTGGTCTGGGATCGCATCGTGCATTGCCGTCAGGTACGTTTCGCCCCGCGTGATCCCCGTGTTCCGGGATTCGTGGACCTGTTCCCGTTCGATTGGGTGCGCACGCCCGACCATGACACGTTCCTGAAGGTGCAGGAGTATAGACGGGCCACCATCGAAGCATCGGAAGCCGATGAGCGCATCCGTGCGGCCTGGGACGAAAATGTATATGTTTCCGCCGATTCGGAAGCCGGAACGCTGATCACAAAGGCGTTTGACGACCAGCTGGCCAAGATGCGTGAGGCCGGCGTGGTCTGCTCCCGGCAGGAGGCGGGCGGCATCGTCCGTGCCTACGACAATATGGACCACCCCAGTGGATTCGAATGGATCAGCGCCATCGACGACATCTTCCCACTGCCGCTGATGCACTTCGAAAACCGTGCGTATCCGGTTCCGGCGAATCACATGTATCTACTGAGCCATGCCTATGGCGACATCTTCTCCTTGCCCGACGATATCGGTCTGCATTTCGAACACGTCGATCGCCACGCCTTGGCGGAGGCGGATGCGAACATCATTCGCGAATACATCGAACGATGAATTTCAGCATGGCCCGCCGAGAGGTATAGAGTGAACTCCATGAAGAATGTAGCGGTAGTGGTAGCGGGCGGTTCCGGAACCCGAATGGGGCAGGATATTCCGAAGCAGTTCATCAACGTGTTCGACAAGCCCGTGCTCATCTACACGCTGGAAAGCTTTCAACGCCACCCCGACGTCGACGCCATCGCGGTGGTGTGCATCGACGGTTGGCAGACCATGGTAGATGCCTATGCCAAGCAGTTCAACATCGACAAGCTCCAGTGGATCGTGCCCGGCGGCGGCAGCGTGCAGGAATCCATCCGCAACGGTGTGGAACATCTGGAGCATGAACTCGATCCGGAAGACATCGTCATCATCCATGACGGCATCCGACCGCTGATCGACGCCGACGTACTCACCGACGTGATCCAAGTGTGCGAACGGTATGGCAATGCCGTAACCTCGCTTCCATACAACGAGCAGATCTTCGTGATCAATCAGGATGACCCGTCGACCACCGTACAGTATGTGCCGCGCGAACAGCTTCGCCGCGTCTCCACGCCGCAGGCCTACCGTTACGGCAAGCTTCTGGCCGCCTATCGCAAGGCGTTCAAGGAGAACATCGGCATCCACGGTTCCAGCTACACCAACACCATGATGGTCGATTTAGGCGAAACCCTGCATTTCGCCAAAGGTTCGGACAAGAACATCAAGCTCACCACCAAAGGCGATCTGGAATTGTTCAAGGCCTACATCACGGCGGATGAGGACACCTGGCTGAAATAACATACCGAACATCGAAAGGAACGGCATTGCCCGACCAGCGTCTGCAATCACGGCTCTACCAAGACGACCTATCATATTGCGCGGCCCTGCCCATCGACTGGTCCCGACTGAACGGCAAGACCATCGCGGTATCCGGCGCGACCGGCATGATCGGCACTTTCCTCATCGATGTATTGATGCGCAAGAATGCGGAAGCGGATTTCCGGTGCGATGTCATCGCCATCGGGCGGAATGCCGAGAGGATTCGCGCTCGCTTCCCATATGTCGGCGGCGAACATTTCCATGTCGCGCAGATGGATGTGTCCGTACCGGGTGCCTGCCCCGAACTTCCAGCCGATATCGTAGTGCATCTGGCCAGCACCACGCATCCCAGGGCCTATGCCACGGAACCGGTCGCCACCATCACCTCCAACATCATCGGACTGAAGAATCTGCTGGACTACGCTCGCAGCAACGACGCCTCGCGGCATGGCGACGGCATCGACTTCGTCTTCGCATCATCCGTGGAAGTCTACGGACAGAATCGCGGCGATGTCGAACGGTTCGACGAACGGTACTGCGGATATATCGACGCCAATACGTTGCGTGCCGGCTATCCGGAGGCCAAGCGTTTGGGCGAATCCCTGTGCCAGGCCTACCGTGAACAGTATGGTGTGCGTCCGGTCATACCCCGCATCGCACGCACGTATGGTCCCACGTTGCACGCAGACGACAGCAAGGCGTTGTCGCAATTCATCCATCGGGGGCTTGCCGGCGAAGACATCATCCTGAAAAGCGAAGGCACGCAACGGTATTCCTACGCCTACGTGGGCGATACCGTGACGGGACTGCTGTATTGCGTGATGCAGGGCAAGGCAGGTGAGGCCTACAACATCGCCGATTCCGCGTCCGACTGCCGACTGCGCGATCTGGCTGCTCTGGTGGCCGAATATTGCGGGGTCGAGGTTCGTTTCGAGCTTCCTGACGAGGTGGAATCCAAAGGCTATTCCAAGGCGACGCTCGCGTTGATGGATGGCGGCAAGCTCGCCGGTTTGGGCTGGAAGGCGAAGTATCCGATTCGGCAAGGCATCGAACGCACCCTGCACATGATGCGGAACGCAGGATGATGTAAGGAAATGCGGGGCATTCCGCCGCGCAAAGTCGCTTAAGAACGGGCACTGATAGGATACAACTTGTGAAACAGCTGGTGAAGAATATTCAAGACAGATACGGTTATGCATGGACCGTTCTGCAAGGTCTGGTCAAGACCGACTTCAGGCTCCGCTATCAGGGGTCGTTCCTCGGCATCGCATGGTCGGTACTCAAGCCGTTGATGATGTTCTGCGTGATGTATGTGGTGTTCGGCAAGTTCCTGCGCATGTCGGACGGCACTCCGACCTATCCGGTGGTGCTGCTGCTGGGCATCAGCTCCTGGCAGTTCGTCACCGAATCGACCAACATCGGCCTGCGTTCGGTCGTGGACCGCGGCGATCTGCTGCGTAAGATCCATTTCCCGAACTACATCGTGGTGGTGTCCGCCACCATCGGCGCACTGATCAGCTTCGCCATCAATCTGGTGGTCGTGCTGATTTTCGCGCTCGTGGCCCGCGTGCAGTTCACCTGGCGTGTGGTGCTGCTGCCGCTGAATATCATCGAGCTGTACGCCATCACCCTGGCATTGACCCTGCTGATGGCGACCATGTACGTGTACTTCCGTGATATCGCCCATATTTGGGAAGTCCTGCAGCAGTTGGTGTTCTACGGCATGCCTATCATCTATCCGCTCACCTATGTGACCAACCGAGGCGGAATACTCGCCGACCTGGCCCGTTTGGAGCTGCTGAACCCGTTCGCGCAGACGATTCAGGATATTCGTCACAACTTCATCGCCCCCGATACCCAGCCGACCATCTGGAATCAGTTCGGCAATTGGGGCATTCGTCTGTTCCCGCTGGTCCTTACCGTTGTGCTGCTGTGGCTTGGCGTCTACCTGTTCCGCCGCAACAGCCGCAAGTTCGCGGAGGTCATGTGATGTCCGATGAGGAAATGATCGAGAAGATCGACTATACGAAAAATCCGGTGGTGCTCTCGGCAAGCCACGTATCCAAATGCTTCAAACTGCCGACGGAGCAGGCCACCGGCCTGAAGCAGGCGTTCATCAACTGGACCAAGGGCATCAAGGGCTACAAGAAGCAGGAAGTGCTCAAAGACATCAGCTTCGAGGTGCATCAGGGCGAGTTCTTCGGCATCGTCGGCCGTAACGGCGGCGGCAAGTCCACGTTGCTGAAACTGATCTCGCAGATCTACTACCCGGAGAACGGTTCGATCACCGTTACGGGCAAATTGGTGCCGTTCATCGAACTTGGCGTGGGCTTCAATCCGGAGCTCACCGGACGTGAGAACGTGTATCTGAACGGTTCCCTGCTCGGCTTCACCCATGAGGAAGTCGATGCGATGTATGACGACATCGTCAAATTCGCGGAGCTTGAGGAATTCATGGACCAGAAGCTGAAGAACTATTCCTCCGGCATGCAGGTTCGTCTGGCGTTTTCCGTGGCCATCAAGGCCCAAGGCGACATTCTGGTGCTTGACGAGGTGCTCGCGGTCGGTGATGAGGCGTTCCAGCGCAAGTGCGATGACTTCTTCACCGAAATCAAGAAAGACCCGTCCAAAACGGTCATTCTCGTGACCCACGACATGAATTCCGTAAAGAAGTACTGCTCCCGCGCCATGATGATCGCAGATGGCGAAGTGGAGGCTATCGGCGATCCGGAAACCGTGTCGCAGCAGTATACGTTGGCCAACTTGGAAGCCGAGGAGAAAGCCGAACGCAAGCGTCAGGAGGAGCGTGGAGGCTACCCGAACGGCCTGAACGAACGTTGCCCATTGCTCAAGACGACTGCAATCTCCCCGAAGGTCTGCTCCAGTGCGGATACGTTCAAATTCGACGTGGAGTATCAGTATGACGAGCCGGGAGACTTCTACCTGGCCATCGCGCTGCATGACATTCGCCGCGGCGGCATCACGTACGACACCGGTTCCAAGGTGTTCAGGATGACACGGCGCGGCCATCAGACCGTGCACTTCGAAATGCCGTTGAACCTGTTCAATAACGGTGAATTCCGTCTGATTACGTCGCTGCGCACGCCAAGCCCAAGCGATCCGAAAGCCACGGACGCCGTCGGCGTCGCCCTTGATGACAACGCCTGCAGCTTTGTGATTCGTGACGATCGTAATCGTGAGTATGCGCTCCTCAGCGACAGAGCCTTGACAATTGAGCCGTTAGATGATTCGCAGGTGGAGCGGGAGACGGCCTGATTATAATTGCCGCGAAGAGTTAGTAGTAAGGCATGCCCTATGAGCGCACGGCACGGTTCCGGCAAACAACCGTCGATTGAGAATTCGGCAGGTGGAACCGTGCCAAGACTCGCGGCGGTCAGTGCCATACTGTACTGGTTACTGACCGTGGTGACGGGGTTGACCGTCATTTCCACGGGGAAGTACTCATATCAGAATGATTCAACGGCCCACTGGCTTCGTGTGGAACAGTTGCGCGCAGGGACCATCGTGCCGCAGCTGTCCCAGGATTTTCCCGGATGGGTGGTCAAGGATGACAATGGGATCATCAAGCCGTTCAACAACACTGCGGTGAACTCGCCGTTCGCATATCTGCCAAGCCTGATTATTCAAGGTGATTACAAGGCATCGAGCATTGCCACGTTGCTGATTACTTCCGGCATCATCGCCTTGGCGATATGGCTTGCCCGCGAGTTTCGATATGCGATTCTTGCCACGGCCATTCTGCCGATGACGTTCTTCTCATTGACGTTCCCGACGGCCGATGCGATGATCAACAGCATATCGCTGCTGTTCATCGCCGTGGTGCTGTGCTGTTATCAAAGCACTCGGTTCGGATGGCTGCATATCGGCATACTGTCGGTGCTGGCGGCGATGCTGGGGCAGGTCAAAATTACCTGCATTCTGGTTTCGTTCTTTGTATTCGTGCTACTCGGCAAGGCGAAGAAAATACCGTTGAAGATAGCTCTGGTCGTGCCTATTATGGCTTCGATCGCCTCCATGGCGATGTGGAACCGCAAGGTTGCTCACATCGCCACCGCTCCAAGCCATGTCAGTATCGAGCAGATCAGCCAGCTGAAAAAACAGATGATGGCCGATCCGTTCTCGCTGATTGGTTCTTGGTTCCAGACGTTCTTCGAACCGTTGACTGTGGATACGGAGAAAATCGACGGACGATTGGTCAACGCCGGCCGCAACCTACAGTTCTTCGCGGGTACCGAAGCCGTGCAGTTAGCCAACGCCGTCGTCATTCCCGTACTGCTCGCCATCGCCATCCTGGTGATCGTCGGCGCTTCGCAACGGCATCTGCAGGGCTGGAAGGAGATCGCCGTTCCCGCATTGGTGAGTTGCGCGTACTTCGCGGCGACCTGCACGGCCATGCTGATCGCGTGGGCCGGCAAATCCAGCGGATACGCTTCGGGCATACAGAACCGTTATTTCGTGCCGATACTGCCATTGCTGTTCCTGCTGGTTCCGCGACTGGTCTCCGGCGCGCGGAACAGAACCGTGTTTGCGACGGTAATCGCGCTGACGGCATTCTCTTATTTCGGCATCGCGATTTCGTTCCTCATCGATTGGAAGTAGGCAAAGAAAAAAGTGGAGTCGAAAATTCAACTCCACTCGTGTTCCCTAGTCAGCAGATGAGCTGCGGACTACCTGGCGTACCAGTGAGGACGTTTGTTGCCATTGCGGCATTCGCAGACGATCGGGGTGCCGTCTCCGTCTAGCTTCTGCGTACCTTGCTCTCTGGATTTGCACCACTGGCCGCGAATGTTCCTGCCGGTTCCGCCGGTGTTGCCGCCGGTGTTGCCGGAGCTTGAATTATTGTTCACAAGGCGTCCGGTGACCGAATCGAATGTTGCGTAGGCGTTCCATTCCGGTACCCATACGCGGCTGTGCGCCATTGCCCCAGTGGTCTGGTCGAAGTAGTAGTACGAACCGTCCTGATGGTGCAGGCCCTTGACCATCTTGCCGGTTACGCGGTCGTAGCGTACCCACTTGCCGCCGTTGGAGCGGATGTAGGTGTCGCCGTGGTACATCGCGCCGGTAACCTGGTCGAACAGATACCAGCCGGTATGATCCCCGTCGTAGTTCACGAACTGCTCGCCGTGGGCCATGATGCCGGTGATCCAGTCGTAGTACACCCACTTGCCGCCGTTTGATGGCACGTACCGCATGCCCTTGGCCATGGCTCCGGTGATCGGATCGAAATAGTACCAGCCGACATGGCCGGCCTTGGTGGAGTACTGCTCGCCCTTGATCATGTGGCCATTGGCGTCGTAGCGTACCCATTTTCCGCCATTGGAATGCTGGTACACGTCTTTGTCATGCGCCATGGTGCCATCGGCGTCAAGCCAGTACCATGCATCGCTTCCCGGATCGAAGATTTCCTTGCTCCGGGCCATGACTCCGCTGTCGAACCAGTATTTGTTTCCATTCGCGTTCACCCAGCCGGTATAGTCGGTGGATGGTGGATTGACGGTTCCTGCCGGATCCGCGAACGCGGCGGTTGCGAAGGCCATCGACAGTGCGAGAGCACCTGCGACGATGGTTGTTGCCAGTGATTTTTTCATACTGCTCCTTCTTCTCATGCATGGCATTTCGTCTTTGGAACGCCATCACGATTCAGGATAGTCCTCTCATGGGTGGGGAAGAACAGTGATTGCGGATTTCGTTGGAATTGCAACCATTACGCTTTGTGATTCAGCTCTCGAAGATTTTCTTCCAGACGTCCACGCTGGCCATGTCGTATTCGCGATACTCCTCGGAAAGCCGTTCCCAACGTGTGATCAGCGCATGGGACAGCCGCAGACCTTCACGAATCTGCTTGCGGAAATACTTGCTGTTACGGCGGCACCAGGCGGCGGTATTGCCGTCCGGCGAGGTCACAATGGCGGAATTGATGCCGTTGAATGACTTCCAGATGGCGTCCTTGGCCGGAATGGCGATATCCGGCTGAACGTCCTTCGTGCCGTCACCACGCGAGGTAAGCGCCTTGAGAATGGCTTTGATGCCGGCCTTCTTGATGTTCTTCGGCGTATCCGGCGTCGGGTCGGCGAAGAACTCACGTTTCGGCTCCGGGAATTCGTCGATATCCTTCACCATGGTGGTGTCGGCGAAACCTTCGCGGGCCTTGCGCACTTCGGTGAGTTTGCCTGGCATGGAATCGACGATGTACTGCGGTCCGCGCATGATGTCCCGCAGACCCATATGGCGTAGTTTCAGTGCGGAATAGACGAATTTCAGGCCGACATTGACATCACCGTACAACATTTCGAATGCGAACCGCTTGCCGGGCTTCGGGCAGTGCAACAGGCCGCAGATCCAGCGGTTGCGTTGGAAGAAGTACTCTTCCCATGTGCGTGACGGGTCCTTGTCATGCCAGGCCTGATGCCATACGGCCACGCCCGGCAGGCATACGGTATGGTAGCCGTGCTCCAAGGCGCGCACCGCATACTCGGTATCGTCGAATTTGATGAAGATCGGCAGTGACAGACCGATTTCTCGCATGATTGCCGTTGGAATCAGACACATCCACCAGCCGTTGAAATCGGAGTCGATACGGCGGTGGCGTTCCGGCGAATCGCGTAGGGGGAACGCGGCGAAATCATGATTGTACCCTAGGCCTTGCGAAGGTACCATCCACACATTGTTGCGGGTGAAGCGCTCTCCCTGCGTATACAGTACGGTGCGGTTGTCCAAATGCAGCATGCCGCCGCCGACGATGGTCGGCTTCTTGGTGTAGTCGGCGAACTGCATGGAACGCAGGATGGCTTCCGGCTCGCTGATGGCATCGTCGTCGAGCAGCAGGGTGTATGAGCTGGCACCCGCCTTCAACGTCTCGTACATGCCGCGGGAGAATCCTCCCGAGCCTCCCATATTGTCTTGGCGCAGATAGGTCAGCTGGCTGCCGAGATTCGCGGCCGTTTCGGCGAAGCCGGGCTGGGCCTTGACCAGATCAGTGCCCTGATCGGTGCAGTAGATGGTGTCGAGACGTTCGCGCAGGCTCTGTTCGGCCGCAATGGTCTTCAGTTGGTTATGGCAGTAGGAAGGGCGATTGAACGTGGTGATGGCTATGGACATCGTGGTCCGCTGCCGCATCGTGCGCTCGCTGCCTGGCACCGACCAACAGGCGTTCGACACGGTGAGGCTGGTCTGGTCGTCGGCTTTCGCGTCGAACCAGAAGTAACCGCCGTCGAGCAGGTTGGTCATGGGGAGTATGGCCTCAACGGTTTGGCAAGCGTCTTCGCTATCCACGGGCATGGTGTTCACCGGCGAGAACAGTCCGCGACCGGTGGATTTGAACAATACCACTTCGCCCTTGCCCTGCACTTCGGCCGTGAAACGGACTTTGCTGATGTTGGTCCAGCGTTTCCAATAGCTGGCCGGGAATGCGTTGAAGAACGTGCATAGCGACACATGTTTGCCGGATTGCACGGTCAGCTCATTACGTGAATCAACGGTGAAGATGTCTCGTGCGCTGGTGTTGGAATGCTGGTTGATGCCCTCGTTGACCAGATGCTGGTAACCGGTTTTGTTCAGACCGCCGAAGTCGACCTTCTTCATATCCACACGCGGATCGAACACTGCGTCGGTCAGGTGCGGGCGGGTCCATTCGATGACATACAGGGGAAGGGTGAGGTCCTGATCCTTGATCGGATAGACCACACGATTGACGGTCTCCCAATCCTCGGCATGGTCGGTTGCGGAAGCATTCATATTCAGCATGGATTCATTATATAAAGTGCCCATCGCCATGAGACCACTGCATCCATGCGGCCATCGCATTCCCTCACCGTATAATGAAACCCATGCGATTCAACGTTACCGCCGTGGTGGTGTCTTATAACCGTGAACAATTGCTGGGCGAATGTCTTGACGGCCTTGCGGTCCAGACCCGTCCGGCCGACCGCGTGATCGTGGTCGACAACGCCAGCACCGACCATGCGCTCCAGGTGGCGCACGAACATCCGATCGACGCCGATGTGATTGCCCTGCCGCATAATGTCGGCGGAGCCGGCGGATTCTGCGCGGGCATGGCCGAAGCGGTCGACCCGAAAGCCGTCGCCGCCGATCATGGCACCGCCCACTACGTGTGGATCATGGACGATGACACCATACCGACGCCCACCGCACTGGAGAACCTGCTTCAAGCGGCTCAGGAGTCACTGGACGTGAATCACGCCCTACCCACCATACTTGGATCCAAAGCGCTGTGGGTCGACGGCCGTGAGCACCTGATGAACAAGCCACGGCCGCGCACATGGGTGCGCAAGGGCGCGAAGACGCTTGACGGCATGGCGGGGGAGGGCTCCTACCAGGCACGTTCGCTGTCGTTCGTCTCCTGCCTGATCAACGCCGGTGCGATCGTGGGACTCAACAAGCTGCCACGCAGCGCCTATTTTCTGTGGAATGACGACTTTGAATTCACCACGGCCCTGCTCAAGCATGGCATCGGCTACTACGTGCCCGCCAGTGAGGTGGTGCACAAGACCAAGGTGTTCGGTTCCAGCGACGCCGATCCGGGCCAACGCTTCTACAATGAGGTGCGCAACAAACTATGGCTGTTCCGCCTGTCCCGCAGCAACTTCACGGCGGTGGAGCTCGCCGAATTCCTGCTGAAAACCGTCCGTCGCTGGGCGCTCACCTATCTGCGTTCCGGCAACAGGGGGGTAATCGTCGACTGCTTCAAACGCGGCTGGCATGACGGCTGGCATACCGATCCGCAAACCAACGCCGAACTCTTCGCCGACGTGCCGCGGATCGCGCGGCGCATCACGGCAATCGAAGGCTGAACATTACAGAAGTCTACTTGCGATCACCGGTCAATCTGTTGCGTACGGCGACCAGCAGGTGATAGCAGGATTTTCTGAAACCGGTCGGCAGCAGCCGGTAGACGGCTCGCACCAGCACATTGCGCAGGAACTGCGGAAGACTCACGAAACCGTCATGCAGGAACTTCAGCTGCAATTGCAATTCGTCACGGAACATGCCAAGACCGCCACGACGCTGGTATGCGCCGGCGTCCACGCGGTACAGCACCAACGCCTCCGGTACGTTGTAGAAGCGAGCATGGCGCAGCATGAGTTGCTCCCACAGCATGTAATCCTCGAAACGGCCGACATGCTCCGGATATCCGCCGGCGGCCAGCACCACGGACTTGCGGAATACCACACTCGGGTGGTGCAATGGCGACTGCATGCGGGCGAAACGTTCCAGTTCCGCACCCTCACGGGGGAGCGTACGCACCTGACCGTTACGATTTTCTTCGCCGGTGAACTCCTGAATGGCACTGCCGGCAATATCGATGGCCGGCGCACGGTCGGCGGCGAACAACGGCATCATCGTAGCGAAACGTTCAGGCAAGGAGATGTCATCGCTATCGGCACGGGCCACCACATCGTAACGGCAGCGCCGCAAACCTTCATTCAACGCATGCGCAAGACCCTGATTGACTTCCAGCGGCACCACGGTCACTTCAGGGCGAGGCCTCGAGGAGACGCCGGAACGGCTGAACCAATCGGCAACGGTTTCGGGCAATCCCTGCAGGAATCGTGCGATATCATCCGGCACCCGGCCATCCCGTATGATCACGATCTGCGTAGGCGGCAGCGACTGCTCGACCGTGGCGGAGGCAATCGCCCTCTCGACCTGCGGCAGCGAATCATTGGCATACACTGACATAAGCAGGGAGAACTGCGGAAGCTGGTCATGCTGTTGAATGGTCACTACGCTATCGTAAATCATGACCGTGAAGTTGCATGAAGGAGCTTGAATGGCTGCGAACGAGACGAGTCGGGTGCAAAGCATCGACGTGCTGCGCACGCTGGCCTTGCTCTGCGTACTGAGCATCCATTCGCTACGCGCCGCCATCGCGCAGGTCAACGGCCAAGACCTGTCCGGTCTCACCGGCAACCAGATCGCCGCCTCCTGCGCCATAGGACTGTCCACGTTGGGCGTGCCGCTGTTCCTGATGATCAGCGGTTACCTGCTGTTGGACCGTGACTATACGAAAGAGCGGACCCTCACCTTCTTCAAACGCAATCTGCTGCCGCTGGTCGTCTCATATGAGATATTCGATCTTGCGCTCGCGATGGTGCAATACATTGGCGCGGGCGGCGTGACCGTTGCCGACTATGTGAAATCGGCGCTGTTCATAGGACCTGCGCCAATGGGCCATCTCTGGTACATGCAGGCCATCGTAGGCGCGTACCTGCTAGTACCGTTGCTGGCGTTGCTGCTGCACGCCGTTCGGGAACGCGGCCTGGAACCGTATGCCTATGCGGTACTGGCCTGCCTGTTCGTGTGCTACTCGGTGTTGCCGAGCGTGAATCAGATCATGGCATTGCAAGGCAATGCGTTCCAGGTCGTCAGCGCTTTGGATATGTTCGGCATTACGGAACCGCGATTCCTGCTCTATATGGTGTTCGGCTACATGGTGCGTCAAGGCTTCGGCATGCGAACCGCACCGGTTGCGGTGTATGCGGGTATGGTGGCGGCGCTCGCAGTATTGTGCGTTTCCGCCGCATGGTCGAATCTGCATGCAGACGGTTTCCAGTCCAGTCTGGCGTTCACGCCGGTGGTGTTGGGTGGGTGCATGCTGTTCCTTGCCGTGGTACGGGCGTTGCGCGGTAGGCGTATTCCGAATGCCCTGTACCGGCCTGTGCGCAGTGTGGCCGTATGTTCGTATGGCATGTATGTGTTGCATTACCCCATAGTGCTGTTCATGAAGTATGCACCACTGCCGGTGCATGGATGGGCGCTGTATGCGTGCATCATGGCCGTTGCGTTTATTATCTCGTACGCAGTGGTATGGCTGGCGTCTCGATACCCCCTTGCCGCTAAATGGCTGTTTCTGATGAAGTGACCCGGGTTTTCAATGGGAGTGGCTGCAGCTGGCGATTGGGGTAAGGGTGTGAGTTGCGGTATTATGGGGCAGTTGAAGAGAAGCATACACCCGTAGGGTCAACGCTCCGACTCTTCTGACGTACAAGGTCGGTAGGGGGAGAGCGGGGAAGCCAGAGGAGAAGTAATGCCAGCTAGCCAATTCGGAGGCTCCGCGAACCGAGCCCGACGACAGGTCACCAGTACCATGTCGACGGGGCCCATTCCGACCTTTTTCGATGGCACTTATCATCCAGAGGCTGCGGCGGGCAGCAGAAAGCCGAAAGCCCAGTTGCATCCTGCCCCGGCATGGCGGTATCTGTACAATTCCGCGCTATTGGTGCTTGACGCTGCGATGATGCTTATTGCCTGTGGACTCGTGTTTCTCATCAGCGGGAACGTGCTCCACAAGGTGCAGCAGGAAATCTCCGGAGGCGTTCCACGGACCTTGGTGGTGCTGTGCGTGGTGTGGCTGCTGAGCTTGGCCGTGTGCCAAGGCTATGCCCGCCATGTTATGGGTGAAGGTTATGCGTTGTATGCAAAGGTGCTGAGCGCTGGGGTATTCGACTTTTTCGCCATGTGTTCGCTATCGTACCTGTTCGATGCATAATACCCCCGTTGGCTGGTGGGGCCTTCCGCTTTCATCGCTGGTATGCTCACCATGGTCGAGCGCTGGCTGATGCGCCGACTGCTGCATGCGAACCGTCGTAAAGGCGAATTCAATTATCCGACGGTGATCATCGGATCCCCGCAGGGCATTCGAGACACCATTGACAAGCTCACCTCCGAAATGGGGGTGGCTGTCGGCTATATGCCGATTGCGGTGTGCCCGGTGGAAGAGGTATGTGAGGAGTCCGATCCGGATTCTCCACAACACCTGATTCCAGTGCCATTCCAGCCGCAGAATGAGAACGAAAAGAAGCTACGTGTACTGGCATTGAATTCTCACTTGCCGCAAACGGCTCGTAATCTTGGTGCTCGTACCGTGCTCATCGCCGATGTACTCACCCGTGATTCCGAAACCTTGCGTACGCTTTCCTTGGCGGTCGAATCATTGAATATGGAATTGGCCGTGACTGCATCCGTGGCGGATATCGGCGGCGGCCGCGTGAATATGCGCAACAATTCCGCGCTGCCGATTCTGTCGGCCTCACTGCCGCAATACTCGTGGCCGACTCGTTTTATGAAGCGCGCACTTGACATTCTTGGCTCGCTGATCGCATTGATTCCAGGCTCCATCATTATGCTGGTCACTGCGATTTTCATCAAAAAGGAAGACGGTGGCCCGGTATTCTATAAGCAGGAGCGCATTGGCCAGTATGGCGAGCCGTTCCATGTGCTGAAGATGCGTTCCATGCGTGTGGATGCCGACAAGCATGATGCCGAGGTGGCCGAAGCCGCCGGCGTGAAGCTTGGTGTGGCGTTCAAAGCCAAGGATGACCCACGCATCACCAAGGTGGGTAAGATCATTCGCAAAACGTCCATTGATGAGATTCCTCAGTTCATCAACGTGTTGAAGGGTGATATGTCATTGGTGGGCCCTCGCCCGCAGCGCCAATATGAGGTGGATCAGTACTCCACCCTGTATTCCACACGTCTGCTGGTACGCCCGGGCATTACCGGCCCATGGCAGATTTCGGGGCGCAATAATCTTTCGCAGGAGGAGACCGAATTCCTTGATGTGAGCTATGTGGAGAACTGGTCTCTAATGACGGATATCGCCATTTTGATTAAAACCGTGGGCGTAGTGTTACACGGCGATGGGGCGTACTGACGGCTCCCGAATAGGGTGTCGAAACCGCACGAGGAACTGCAGACGAACGAATCGGAGTTGTCGATCATGAAACACAACGCAAATCATGCCACGGTGCAGCCCAAGCAGCATAAAAAATGGCCTTGGGTGTTGCTCGGCATTTTCGTACTGCTCGTCGCCTTGGGCACGGCACTTGGTGTGACCGGCTACAAATTCTACAAGCAGGCACTGCAGGTCAAGGACCACGAGATGGCCGCCGTGGAAACGGTGAAGCAGGTCAAAGATATCAAGAATACGATGGACCCGGCCACGTTGCAGAAGATCATCAAACCGATGCAGCAGCACACCAGCGCCGCTCGTACCATCGCGCATGGCGGCCTGTGGAAGTTGGCGGCCATGGTGCCGGTGTATGGTGATGACATTCGTGCCGTGCAGGGCATGACGGAAGTGGTGGATGACCTCGCTTCGAAGACGTTGCCGGAAGTTTCCGATACGTTGACCACGGTGATGAGCTCTGACTTGAGTGCCGGCAACGGCCAAATCAACATGCAACCGGTGCTGGATCTCAAGAACGCCGTCAACACGGCGAACACACAAGTCCAGCAGCAGTATAAGAAGATGAAGAACCTGCCGACCCCGCATATCGGGCTGGTGAAGAATGCGTACGATCAGGCGTTGGACCAGTTCGCCGATATTGCCGACAAATTGAACCAAGGTAACGAGATGCTCTCTATTCTGCCGAAGTTCTTGGGACAGGATGGCCAGCGTACCTATCTGGTTCTGGCGGCCACCACTTCGGAATCTCGTTCTTCGGGCGGTCTGGGAGGCTCGCTGGGTAGCATGACCACCAATAACGGTTCGTTCCAGATGGGTGACTTCTACCCGAATACCGAGTTCGAAGGCGAGAATTCCGAGGTCTATACGGATTCCGATAAGGCAGTGTTCCCGTTCTCTTTCGATATTCGAGACCAGGAAGCGGATCCGGACTTCAACAATGTGGCAAAGAACGTAGCCACCATCTGGCAGCAATCCAGCCATTCCACCAATGTGGATGGTGTGATGGCCATCGATCCGGTGTTCATTCAGGAGTTGGTGAAGCTGAATGGCAATGTGCAGATTCCGAATGGCCCACTGCTGACCGGCGACAATACAGCCCAGTTCCTGCTTAACGACATCTACAAGGATGTGTACACCGCTTACCAGGACGAGTACTTCCAGTATGTGGCTTCCAATGTGATGGACGCCACGTTCAAGGACCTGAGCATCAACAAGCTTGTGTCCATAGCCAAGCTCATCTCTCCAATGGCAGAAGGCCGCCATGTGAGCTTTGTGAGCTTCCATGAGGATGAGAATAAGGCCTTCTCCGATATGGGCCTGACGAACGGTATTCCTTCCGATGAGGAGAAGCCGGAATTCGGCATGTACTTCAACCAGCTCAACGCTTCGAAGATGGACTGGTACCTGCACCGCAATACGCAGATTACCCGTACCTCATGCAATCAGGACGGTTCCCAGACCTATCATGTGACGGTTACTCTGGAGAATGCTCTGTCTTATGAGGATTACGTGAACGGCCCCACCTACATTCTCGGTGGCGGTGATTTGCGTGGCCATATCGTCGATAAGATGCTGCTCTATGCGCCTGCTGGCGGTTCCATCTCTAACCTTACCGTCGGTGGCAGTGCCCAGATCGATGACCCGCAGCAGGGTGATCTCAACGGCAATGGCATGATCTATACCGTTGCGAACATCGCCTATGGGCAGAATGCAACATTCGACTTCGATGTGACCACCTCACCCAAGGCCAAGGAAGATCTCAAACTCGACCAGACGCCGATGGGTTGGACGAATACCGGCGTAGATTATGGTAAGGCTGCCTGCGAGATCAAGGAGTAAATTAAGTGAACTCGTCGGAATCATCCCAGCATGGAATGCCTATCATTACAGTAGGCGTGGCCACGCATAAGCCATATCGCATGCCTAGTGACTCGATGTATCTGCCTCTTCATGTGGGGGCGGCGTTGCATCCGGAGGTGTGCCCCGATATGACGGGTGATGATACCGGAGAGAACATTTCTGACCGTAATGGTTACTATTCCGAACTAACAGGCCTGTACTGGCTGTGGAAGAATTGTCACTCCGATTACAAAGGGTTAGTGCATTATCGCCGTCATCTTGGATCCAGAGAGATTGGTTCCTGCTTCAAGAAAGATCGTTTTGACCGTATCGTTGGCTCTGATGAAGTGCGTGAGTTGCTGGCTAATCATGACATCATCGTAGCTAAAAAGCGTAATTATTATATTGAAACAGTTTATTCGCACTATGCGCATACCTTCCATGGAGTGCAATTCGATACATGTCGTGAAGTGTTGAATGATTTGGAACCAGAATATGTGCCTGCTTGGGATGTTTTGATGAAATCTACGGGCGCGCACATTTTCAACATGTTCATTATGAGCCAGGAGCGCTTTGATGAGTATTGCGCATGGATGTTCCCGATTCTTTTCGAATTGGAAAATCGTCTGGAACCAAGTCAATATGACGCATTCCACGCACGGTATCTGGGTCGTGTCAGTGAACGACTTCTTGATCCCTGGTTGGCCACCAATGGCTATTCCTACGTGGAACTGCCCGTAGTAAGTCCGGAACCAGTCAACTGGTGGAAAAAAGGTACGGGCTTTCTTACGGCAAAATTTGGTGGAAAGAAATATAATGCAAGCTTCTGAAACTCCTGAGGTAGCGAAAGATGAGTGGAATATAGCTGAGATAAAATGTAAAATATCTAACCATATTCTATATTTTGATGTTTTAACAATTCTAGCGTCTTTCGCTGTAGTGGCTATGCATGTTAATAGTGCGTATTGGTCATATAGAGATGCGCCTTCGTGGGTTTTGAATTTGATTATCGAAAAGACTTGTGTGTGGGCAGTGCCTGTTTTCTTTATGCTTACGGGGGCTACTCTTATTGATTATCGAAAGAGGCATTCCACATCAGAATATGTGAAGAGAAGAGTGCAGCGAACAGTTGTTCCCTTTCTGATTTGGAGTTTTGTAGGACTTTTCTTTTCGCTTTTTTATACAAAATCTACGCCATTAGGACTGTCAATAAATAATTATTTAAATCTTATTATTAATACATCAATACCTGAAGTAAACGTATATTGGTTTTTTGTTCCGTTATTTACAATATATCTTTGTATACCTGTGATATCGTTAATCCCAGAAAATAAGAGAGCGAAAGGTTTTATCTGGCTCGTCGTATATACACTCGTAATGGATGTACTATCACAGGTTCTTCCCATTGTAGGTTTAGAAGTAAATTCAAATTTATATAATCCAATGTGTGCCGGATGGTTGATTTTTCCATTACTAGGTTATCTAGTTGCCAAAACGGATTTTTCCCTGAAGAGAAGAATTATCATTTATTGTGCAGCATTCTGCGGCTGGCTTCTAATGTTTGTAGGGACATGGATTAAGAGTGTACAGAGTCATGCCCTTGTACATTCGTTTTCTAGCGGTACTGGTTTACCTTCGACTGCACTTGCTGTGGGTGTTTTTGTATTTATCAAAAATCTTTGTGAAAAATATTCTGATATATGCATGCGTCTCCGAAATAAGATAATCTTTCTTTCCTCCACCACTTTTGGATTGTATCTTATCCACCGATATGTACTGACGATTATTATTCGGTGGACGCATATAGAAGTTACCTCATGGTGGTGGCCAGTTGTTGGTATTCCAATTATTTATATTGTCACAATACTAATTGTTTTTTTTATTCCAGAGAATTCCGCTGCTAAAAAGATGTATCTGAATTGAGGTACCGCTAGTGTATGACAAACCGAGAATTAGTGTTATAGTTCCTGTCTATAAAACAGATTTCAGGTTATTCCGTGAATGTATAAGATCCATAGAAACTCAAGCCGATAACTTGTCTGTGGAATTAATCGTTGTTTTTGATGGTCAGCCGGAAGACAAATTGATTGAAATCGTAGAGGAAGTTTCCAGTCAGATTCGGTGTAAAGTGTTGATATGCCCTGAACGGGGTGTATTGGCCACTCGTAATACCGGTATGGACGAAGCGACGGGAACTTGGATCTCATTTGTTGATGCCGATGATTGTTTGCCGGAAAATGCATTATGTACATTAGTGGAATATGGCGAAAAGAATGGTTGTGACATTGTGATGGGCTGCCACGTTTCACTGCTAGGTAAGATGTCTGAGAAGCACGAATATCTGCAGAATAACGTGGTAATGCGTGGTCAGGATGTAGCAAAGTTTCGACATGATGTCCTTAGCCCGCAGACAAATGCAGGCCTGGTTTGGGGAAAGATATACAAAAAAGAGCTACTAGAGACATTCCAAATTAGATTTAATGAGAAATTGGCCATGGCGGAGGATTCCGACTTCGTCTTTAGATTTGTTGGATATGCACACGTTCTTGGATTCTGCCACAAAGATGTGTATGTTTACCGTCGGAATGCTAATTCTGCAGTGCGTGCCTTCCGCTCAGATTATGTCACGCGAATTGAGGCATCACTGGAAGAGATGAGAGAGCAGATAGATGGTATTCCTGATAAGGAGACCTATGATTCTGCATTCCAGAGTTATGTAGCATTCCATCTTCTTTTGATCTTGGTTAATTATATTTTTAATCCTAAGGCTCCATGGACCGATAAAGAACGTCATGCAGAATACATGCGCATTACTCAAATTTCATTGTTTGCCACATGTCTTCGAGATGTTCCCTTAGGTGATTTTTCGGTGACTCGGAAGATTTCTCTGTTGTCATTGCGTTTCCGACTTTACAGATTAAGTAAATTGATTGGATTTATCCGTCAAATGCAACTACAGTAAAAATGATTAATTATTGATTTATCCGCAATCGTTTCGATTGCTAAATTTCATATAAAATCGAACCGATTGCGGATTTTTAGTCTCATTTAAGTGCATATTTGATGAAATTTTCAGAATCCATGCGTAACTCATTCAATTTCATGACATCCATTTTAGACGCGAAAGGCATGGCACTTTCATAGTTCTTTGTGTGAGGAGGTAATAGGTGTTCTTCAGGTAGTCCTAATTTTTTCAAAAGGGTTTTCATGCGTGAGCTACTTTTTTCAGTACCAAAAGTAAGGAAGGGTTTACCGTAGAGAATGGAAAATACCGTGGCATGGAATGAGTTTGAGATAACACAGTCAGCTTTGTCGATTAATGTCAAGAAATCTGCTGGACCGATACCCCAACAATTGATAGAACGGGATCTGTAGTGAATAGGTTTCTTGGAGTAATAAACAATGGGCAGGCCTTGTTTCTTGGCAAATTTGTCAAGATATTGAATCATATCCTTGCTTTCCCACAATGTATATGCGAAAATGTAGTTTCCTTCCCCTAAGCCGCATGGCAAGTGTGGCGCCTGAATATGCTTATATGCCTCTAAATCAAGTAGCAGAGTGGGATCTAAGGTTTCTATTATTCTTTTATCCGTCAACTGTTGAAAATGAGTAGCAGTGGAAAGTTCTCGAACGGAGAGTGAGTCAAAGCGGTTAAGCCATCCGGAAACACGCTTACGGTCAGCGCTAGTAAAATTTGCTGGTTCAAATTCTCTATGCGAAATGCTTGGGGCGTATGCTATTTTACGAGTTTCATCTGAGGCAAACGAAAGAAAGAATGGCGGTATAGGGCCTTGGGTGCAGTCGAGGTTCCAAATTTGATCACTACCGCAAATTAGGGCATCGTAGTTGTGCATGTCTTTGGAAAGATTATGTTCAGCGTTCACACCTTGATAGGTATGCTCAGTTAGCTTAAAGTATCTTCTCCAAAATGATTGGAAACTATTCTTACGCCGAATGTTACCGCGTAGGAAGAAGATGTCGGCGATGAATGACTTAAGTCTATTAAGACGAAGTATTTTGTACTCATTGAAATTGCGGCTGCGATAGTCGATGATGTGTACATCATGGCCAAGCTTGAGTAAATATTCTTGCAGAGCATATGCTTGTAAGGCCGAACCGAAGTTATAAGAACAATGAAAAGTGATAGTTCCAATTTTCATAAAAGCTCTTCCTTTCATTTAATATCTTGCTTAGATTGTGTTATGAGTTTTTGATTTATAAGTAATGGTAGAATATAAATGTTTTATTGCAGGAAGAAAATCAACTATGGATACAGTACAGATTGATATAAATATTATTACGGAAAAAACTATGTAGTGTTTAGGTTGCCATGTCATCATGTAGACCTGAACTATTATGAGTAATATATTGAGCATCATAAGCGGCCAATTTACGATAATATGTACGATGTTGCGTGCTCGGACTACGCGTATTACATACATGACAAAGTTGCTCGCAACCATGGCCCAAGCAGCTCCCTGAAGTCCCATAATCGGAATGAATAGCCAAGTAAGTGTGACAACAACGACTGCGGCAGTGGCAGTTGATGTCATTAAGATTTTAGTGTTCATGCTTGCTGTGAATACAGTACCATAGAAGCCGGCATATACATTAAACAGGAATGCGAGTATGAGTACTGGAATAATAGGCCATGCCTCAAAGAATCTTTTCTGCAGTAACAATGATGCCAGCCAAGGCGCAGTTAACACCAATCCAGATGCGGCAAGCATGCAGAATGTACGAAAGACGGAAAACACATTACTGTAGAATTTGCCTGTATCAGTCTTCTTGAATTCTTGGAATGCCGAGAGGCTCCACGCTTGCCAGAATGTCGAAGAAATCATGTTCATCACGTTGGGGATTTTGCTGGCTGCGGCGAACATACCTGATGCGCCAATACCAAGTATGCTAGTTATGAAGAATCTATTGATACTGTTCCCTGCCCACCAGAAGATGGAATTTGGCATAAGAGGAATTGAGTAGAGTAGCATTGTCTTAAGAAATTGGCGGTCTCTCCCATGCTTGGGTTTTTCTATGTAACGCCAAGATTTTCCAAATACGCAGTACATGATGACTGCGACTATTCCGCCAATGATCAAAGAGATAAAGTAGCCATCAACTTTCCAATCAAGCAGGCCGATAAGCAAACCGGCTGATACCGCCGATGTCAGTGATGAGACGATAGATACCCAGGTGATGAGTTTGATCTGGTTAAGGCCGCGGGCTACATTCGCTAAATATGCGTTGAACGCAGACGAGGCGAAATACAATAGATAATAGCCTTTGTATGCGCCAAGACCGCCGAACACTGGCAGGTCGAGCATCGGCAATAGAAGAGCCATGATCAGACAGCTATTTAATGTGACCCAGAAACCGATAGAAATGTAGCGAGCTTTGTCATCGGTGTCATCGATGATGTAGCGCGTGGTCGCATCTCCGATGGAGAGTGTCGCAATCGGAGTGACTAAACTAGCTACGGTTAATGACATATCTGTGATACCATACTCCGCTGTAGTGAGAAAAAAAGTATACAACGGTACCAGTAAGAACGTGATAAGTTTGGTCGACACAGTGTTCAACGTGAACAGGCCGATGTTGACCAGAAGTGTTTTGTACTTACCCAAGGAAGACTTCTCCTTTTAGTTCATCAAGATTCGATCAAGACCAAATCTCTGAGAACGGCAGATCCTTGAAGTCTCACGGAAATGCCCTACTGCAATGTACATGACAAAAACTTCATTATCTGGAACATGCAGTAAGCGGCGGGTTTCTGTTGCTGCTAAATCATTGAACATCGTGTTCAAAGGACAAGCTGCAAGTCCGCATGTTTCGAGAGAATACAGTAACGACATGGAGAATAAGCCTCCGTCCACATATCCCTCATTACGCTCGTTTATCCCCATAAATGCTTGTAGATCTGCTGTAATGAGCATCAGTGCTGGAGGCATGTTGTATCCGCCAAAGCCGCCTTGTATCTTCAATGCTTGCGTAATGATGTCTATATCGGTGAAGATACGTATGCGTGCGGGTTGACGGTTACATACCGAAGGAGTACGAAGCGACAGACGGATTGCTTGTTCGAGTTCTTTACGACAGACAGGTTTGTCAGAATAGCTGCGGATTGCATGCCTGCGTTCTACCAATACCGAAAAGGGGACGGTGTCATTATCTTTTTTATCTGCATAGGAAAGAGAGATATTCGGGTATTTCGTTTTAGAAGATTCGATAATTGCAGCATTTATATCCTGAGGAAACAAGGTTGTCATATATGATATGTCTCGACCCGCTGCCATGTGTCGGTGACGATATTCACCCAATGCCAGCACTGCGTCTTTGTATACGATATTGTTTCTCCAATCGACATCAACCGCGGCAAGTTCTTTGATTAACAGAGCAATGTTATGTAAGGCATTCTTTCCTCGTCCATATTGATAGGCATCAAAGGAAAAGCCTTTTTCAATTTGGTGTACATAGAAGATTAGTAAACTTTCTATCTGCGTCTTTGACGTACATGCTGGTGCCGCATAAGATATTGCGAAACGTTTTGCCTCTTTCTTATAGGCGGAGCAGAGTGAATGATAGGTTTTTATCCTTTGAATGCGTTCTATCAGCTTTGAAGGAAGCATTTTTTTTATTGTTTCTTTCATTATTTCTATCCTTATTATCTATTGAAGTAGTGGTCTACTGATGATCTATTGCCAATTAAGTTACATGTTGTATATACTGGTGCTTTGTAATGATATATGATGAAGAGTCGGCGTCAACGAGATATTCTTCGCTTGAAAAATATATGAATTGTTTTTTTGATAAAAAACAAGAAAGGAAATAGTCCGATTTTTAAGATGAGATATTGAAACATATTATCATGATTTACATTTCTGATTCCAATATTAACCATATATTTATGAACAAGAGATATACATTTTTTTCGGAGAGCCTTCGCTTGACGATTTGATTTAATGTTTTCCGTAGTTTTTAATACATACAGGAGCAGTGCGATATTTGCATTACCTGTTTGAATACGTAGTTTGGGCCTATGCTCATCGAGATAGCATTGCCGTTCCGTGACTAATTCAATAACGCTAGTAATCATCAGCGTTGATTCACTCTTTGAACCAAGAAGAGATTGTCCGCGAATGTGGTAGTTATATAGTTTTCTTTGTACAAAACCTATAGAATCTGCCCGGTCAACTAACTTATATAAGATTGCTTGATCTTCACGTAAGATATTCTGAGGAAATCGAATCACAGGTGAATCGTTGAACAGACGACGTTCTGCCATGAAACTCCATACAAAACTTGGGAAATTGTCCGGTAGTAGTAGTCGTAGTGTTTCCGTGGCTGAGAGGTTCCGAGCCGTAGGGTAATTATACTTTCTGGTATTAGGAATTTCTTCGCCCGAATCCTCATCAATTAGATTGTATCGTAAGAAGGCAAGGCTAGAGTGTGTATCAGCTAGACAATGTAGCATGTTTTCAAGCAGATCTGGTTCTAGATGATCGTCAGAATCGGCAAAATATACATATTGTCCAGTAGCATAATTCAACGCATGGTTTCGAGCAGATGACGGTCCACTATTAGACTGATGTAGCACTGTGATTCGTTGGTCTGACTTGGCGAAGTCTTTGCATATGCTAAAAGAATTATCTGATGACCCATCATCAATCAGGAATACTTCAAAATCCTGGAAGGTTTGACCTCTGATAGATTCCAGACAACGTCCGATGGTACTTTCCGCGTTATATACAGGAATGATGATAGATACTTTTGGAACGGTCATTCTTTTTCCTTGATATTGCAAGAGTGAAGGGATGCTTAATGGAATGATGTGTGACTATTTACTTGATTCTCCATTAAATGTATCTTCAGTTTGAAGTTCATAACGGAAAAAGTCATTGTCATCAAGAGCGGTTTTTGAAAGGACAAAAGAAAAAAGAAGTGGTAGGAATACCATAATTATAGGTTGGATCTGTGATTCAGACATGCCATATAATTCGAATATCAAAACTATAACGATAAGCTTGAAATTTCGATTTTTATATGCCAAATACATAAATATGACATTCCAGATAATGAGGAATATAGAGATGGCGACTCCACCAGATATTAGAGGTGATAGGAAATAGTTGTCAAGTGGATTTGATAATTTTTGGAGCTGTCGATTAGAGTCGCTCATTCCTATGAAATTAATTCCGCCGTTTATGTATTTAAGCCAAAAACCGGGGCGCCATGATAGGAGTCTGTTGATTATTCCATTCCAATTTGATCCAGCGGTGAGGGTAAGAATAAGACTTATCAGATAGAGTATGGGATAGCTTGCTATTGCGAGATAACTGAGGAATCTCTTTTTTTGTAATGCTTTTTCAATCAATGGACCGAAAAGCAGTGCTATGAGAATGATGAGGCTGGTTTTTGTATTTGTGAAAATGAAAACAACGAGCGCATAGCATGCGCATAGGGTCATTAATGCCTTTTTTAATAGAGATTTGTTGAGATAGTAAACAGCGAAACAGGCTGGAAGTAAAAAGGCAAATGCTCTTGTAGGGTAGCAAAAACCCAGTGCAAGTCTAGAAATTGTCTCTCCATTAGAAGATTGTCTGGTCCAATTGACATTTAATTGATCGTTGATCAATCCACATGAATACCCGATGATATGAATTGTGTAAAAAAATAAGGCAATCAGCCCGCCTCCAAGTATGACTGTATGAGGCTTTTCGTTTTGAAGCGCGAAACCTGCGATGGCGCCTAAGATAAAAGTACTAATACCAGTGACACGATAAAATAAGACGGCGAATAAAGCGAGTAAGAGAAACAGGTAAAAATTGTAAGTTTGGACGAGCGGTTTTAAAGTTCTCCAACTAAGCAGTGCCCGACATGCTGAAGCTATAAAGAATAATATAAGCGTTAGGGTGACGATTGGAGGGTCTTGCGGTGAAGCTTGGCCCAATTGGTCCGTGTTCGTCCATATTTTCGCATATACGTATAGGGTCAGTGAGAAAAGAACGAACATACTCAGCAGTAGCTCCTTATGAATGAGCAAAATTTGCAGTTTTGTTGCTTTCGTCATTTCGTAGACCTCATATTCGTTTGACTTTGGATTCCATCATAACTAATGGGGGTTCCACGCGCATTATATTTGGAGAAACCTCTGTTTGTATACTAGGTCTCATGACCTATGTCCCTCTGGTAAGTGTTGTTGTTCCGGTGTTCAATGCGCAAGAGAGTATCCGTAGGTGCCTTGACAGTATCTTGAGACAGAACTATCTAGAGATTGAGCTTCTCGTTATTGATGATGGTTCTACGGATGCAAGTGCTTCGATATGTCAAGAGTACGAAGGACGAGATAAGCGTGTTCATGTGTTGTCGCAACGGAACTCGGGGCCAGCAAGTGCAAGGAATAACGGAATTGCTCATGCGTCCGGTGTGTATTTATTATTTATTGATGCTGATGATGTCCTAAAGCCGGGAGCAATCTCCGATTTGGTTGCGATAGCAGATAGTGTGCAGGCGGATATGGTGAGTTTTAATTTTGAGGTGACGGATGGCGATCGGATAATTGATAGGAAAATTGCTGTAAGTGGTACTTATCCGGTATTCCAACAGAGTGATGGGCGTGAATGTCTCGAGTTAATTTATCGTGAGCGAGGAATAGCTAATTTTTCATGGGCCTTTATGTATAGAATGTCTTTTTTGAAAAGTTCAGATGTTTGGTTTCCGGAAGGAATCCATATTTTTGAGGATGCTTTGTTCCTAAATCAGATTTTACGTCTTGCGCAGAAAGTGGCTTACTGTCAAAAGCCTCTTTATACCTATCAGATAAGTACTGCTTCTGAGTCACTAACACAACGTAAGGATCCTGCGAAGGCAGCGCAGGGGCTCGAAGCTGTAAAACAAATTTGGAAAATCTGTCAGCAAGATGAATCAAGCGCATCCTTTGCAGTTCATGGTATTAATCTGCTCTTTCTACTGGATTATATTACCGGGTCCTCGAAATCTGTGTATGCACGAAAAGTACATGCTGATATTCGGAAAATGATTTTTACTCTTTCAAGTAGGTGTGGTTATAAACAAATTGGAAGAGGAAATATGATAAAAATTATACTCATTAGAAGCGGAGTGTATGATTTTGTGATGTTGATATTACGTGGAATTAGAAAGAAATGTAGATGAGATATCTTTATGGGTTAGTTACTAGATTCTGGAAGCATGCTTTTACCTTTGGTTTTAATTATGCTTATCTTGAATTCATAACTGTCGTTGATCGGAAACTCTCTCTCGTACTGCACAAGGATTTATCAAGAGGTCTTCTAAAAAAGAAGGAACAATATATATATACATGGATACATTCTTTCTTTGCTGATACGATAGCAGATTATCAAGTCATGGATGCTGATCTCAAAAGTATGAGCAACCATGCTGAACCGATTTGGGTTTGCTGGCTTCAAGGTGAAGAGAAGGCACCTTCTCTTGTCAAAGAAATGCTTCAGCGACTTCGGGTCAACGCAGGAGGGCATCCTGTTATTGTCGTGACCCGGGATAATTGGCGTGAATATTGTGTATTGCCAGAAGTGTTTTGGGAGAAGTATGAACGCGGATTAATGCCACAGCAACAGTTTGCCGATATCCTTCGTGTTGCGTTACTTGCGCAAGCCGGTGGGTTGTGGGTCGACGGCACTATGCTAACACTTGAAACAATTCCTGATATTGTTTTTTCATTACCTACGTTTAGCATTAAAAATATTAATTCGAATTATTTTGGGAGTCAATTAGTTACATGTTCGGATCAGTGGCAATGCTACTTTATAGCGGCTCATCCTGGTTCTGTGACTTATAGCTTTATATTAACATGTTTTGAAAAGTACTGGACAAAATATGATACTCTAATTGATTATTTTTTAATATCGTATTTAGCTAAAGTTGCACGTGAAGAAATTCCTGGAGCTAAAGCAGAATATAAATTAGTTCCAGATAATAATGTACAATGTGAGTTACTGAATGATTTTCTCTGTAAAGGATTGCCTTTAAAGGATTCAGATGTTCAACGTTTTCTTCATTCTGACACATGGCTCTACAAACTGACTTGGAAAAAACCATATCCGTTAAAGACAAAAAATGGAGAACAGACCCTTGCTGGATATATTCTTCGGCCGTCGTCGTCCAGAAAAAATGAATAAAAAGGTACTGTTAAAGTTTTGTCATAGCGTATACGTTGTAATTCATGGAAAATGAGTTTGCAACTCATAAGAAGGACAGTCGGGATTTGCGCTATGACGGGTCTGAGGATGGTCGCTAGTAGCCGTTGTGCAGTGTTCGGATGACTATAAAGTTGTAAAGGACGATCTACCGGTGGAGTCCACCGCAGACGCGAGCTAGACGATGATTACCGTCATTGGCTAAAGATGTAAACTGCCGTGAGCCCTCTTCTAGTTTTGCGTATGAGCGCTTCTTTGGGTAAGTCGCGCCGCGACTATAGTGTGCTAACATCCCCCCAATGTGTATATGGCGGTCTCTCTAGCCATGCTATTGGGATTAACCGACGCAAACGATGATGATGTTGGCTATGCTGGCTGGTACCGGTGAAGGCGTGCTGACTTCCACAACATCAGGGCGTTGCACAACGACTTTCGGGGAATGCCTGATTTGAAGCGGTTTTTGGCTCCGTCTTTTTGAATAAACGTTAGACCGACACCTATGCGAGATGTGGCTTTTTAACGGAGTCCGAAGACATGGGGGTATAGGTCAAAACGTACTTCGGCGAGGGCGAAGTTCAAGAATGACTCCTAGGAATAGATGGCTGCATGCTCTTAGAGGTTTGTGTGAAACACACGTTAAGATTACGGTAGTGATGGCACGGTGGGTTTCGGGGTTCGAAAGGTTGCGCATCATTACCATGCTGATGGTTGTGCCACGCCACTAACGTGTAGATCTCTTCGAATTGCCGTTCAGTGACTAGAGTGCACTGTTTGAGATGCTATTCCGTGGCCCTGCACCGTGGCCGCTGTTTGACCATCTGTGGCCACGGTGCACCTGAGACTTTTCTTACGGCACCTGCGTGAACTTCAGATCCTTAAGGTAGTTCTTGCCGGAGGTCTGGTCATATTGCACCAGCTTGTAGTCGGCAAGTAGCTGCTTGACCTTCTTCGAAAGATGCTTCGTGTCAATCGTATTGCCATCACGGTCAAGATAGGTGGCATGCCCCTGGCCGATACCGCCGCTGGAGGTGATCACTCGACTCATGGCCGGCACCTCCTGATGCAGTTCGGTCAGCATGGCAAGGAACGGTGACACCTTGGCGTTCATATGTTCGGCGGCCATGGCCATGAAGTAATTCGACGAGGTATAGGCGGTTTCGGTCTGGTCCAGCTTGGTGTCATGTGAGGCTGACGCATTGTTCGACCAGATGAAATAGTCGGTCTCATGCAACGTCACCTTGTTGTTCGCATCCTTATTGGCGGTGGAATAGATGCCAGGCAGATGGTCGCCGTAGAAGATCACGGTGATCGGTTTGTCGATCTGATTGAGTTGGTCGAGGAAGTCGGCCGTTTCCTGATCGGTGTAGTTCACGCCCTTGGCATATGTGTTGATGTCGTTGCGCTCACTGTCGGAAATGTTCTCCGACGTGTCGGCCTCCACAAACTCGTTATTGTCGTAGTAGTCGCCGTATGGCGTGTGGTTCTGCATGGTCACGAGCTGCAGGAACTGCGACTTGTCGCTATCCTTCTGCTCATTGATCAAATCGAGAACGTTCTGGTATGCCTCACTGTCGCTCACATACGGCGAACGGTCGATGGTGCCGGTGTGCGTGAGCGGTTCCTCGCTGTCGCATGTATACAGATACGAGAACTTGAATTTCTTGTAGTCAATGTTGCGCAGATACATGCTCTGCTGGAACGGATGCACCGCAGTGGTGGCGGATTCGCCGTACTTCTGCGTCCAGATCTGATTGAACGAGTACGGGTCGCTCTGATTCGGCACAAGTTGCTGGTACGGCACAATCAAAGAATCGTTGAAATTGGCCAGATTCATACCGGTCAATGCCTGGTATTCGATATTCGCGGTGCCTCCACCATAGCCGGGGGAGAGCATCAGGCCGGATGTCGTGAAGTTCTTGATAGTGCGGATGTTCGGCATTGGGTCGATGCTGAAACTCACGCCCGGCACGCGCGTCGGATCGGAGAAGGACTCCGACAGAACCAGGATCACCGTACTATCGGTCAGTTCACTGCCACGGCTCTGATTGATGGTCTCCGCTGCGGCGGAATAGCGTTCGGCGATCTGCTCCATGGTCTTCTGGCTGTAGTTCTCCGGCTTATCCATGGCCTTGACCTTGGTCAGACTCAGGAACGTGGTTGCCGGGCCATTGTTCTGCGCGTCCATCAGGGAATTCCACAATTCCGGACGGTATCCCATATCCGTAGCCCAGGAATAGGACCATGAATCAGGTGTGCTTAGGCCCACCGTATATGAGCCGAGCAGCACCACGCTGAGCACGGCCGCGAGAATACGGCAGACATTGCCGACGATGTTCTTGACATTCGCGATCGGATGGCGCCACGAGCAATGGATGAATCTCCTACGGCCATCAAATACGAACAGGATCACGCATATCAGCAGGAACCAGAGCAGAACTTGGATCGCACCGTTGACGAGTGCTTCGCTGGCCTTAGGTATGAACGACATGATGCTGCCGGTGTCACCGCCTGAAACGAACGTCAGATCAGCCGGAATGATCGGTTCGTTACGCAATTGCACCTTGATGCTGTTGGCCACGCCATATGCGGTCATGACGGTGCCGAATATGATGGTCGCGATCCAGAATCTGTTCGTAATGAAAATCAGCGCAAGATACACTAATCCCAAACCAACGAAATTGATGAGGAATACGTATTTCTGCTCCAGCCACATCTGGCTGACGAATTTCGTCAGCTGACCGGCCACGCTTTGCATAATCTTGGTGGTGTCGTCGATTTGCGCGTCATCGGCATATTCCGGTTCGCTGCACATGCCCCACTGCAGGAAGATGACCTCCGCCGAGGTAAGCAGCATGAACACGACCGTGTAGAACGCATAGGAGAACTTCATGCGCTTGCGCCACAGGCCGTACAGCATCTTGGCGATGTCGATGAACTTGCGTACGGGTTTCAGATTAGTGAAAGCGCGCCATCGATCATGTACCTTCGCCGCGGCATGGCATACGGTTGCGGCCGTTCGCTGAGCGGCCTGATGAACGGACCGTGCCGCGGCATGCACCTTACGTACCGTGATTACGGCCAGTTCCTCAGCCTTGCCGGTTGTGACGAGCGGGCCGGACGCCGCCGATATCGCGGTTGAGGCCGGCTGCGTTCGCACAGACGTTGGCATCGAGGTCTGCGCTGGTGCGCCGACGGCCCTGACATTGTGCTTGGCGGGCCCCATGCTTGATTGCATGCCTTGCGTATACAAGCTGTAACGGGTGGCGTTGCGTGGCGTGGAATGGCGCCGCTGCGTAGCTTTGCGTCGTGGGCCTTTGCATTGCGTAGCCGACGAGTGAATCACTCGCTTGCTGACGAACAGTGATTGTTCCCGCGGCTGGTCCGTCGATGCGTTGGCTGGCTGGAAGGCGTTTCTGGTGCTGAAAAGTGAGATGTTCATACGTTGGCCGACTGCGGGAGAAGAGGGAGCGGAAAGGGGATGCGTTTTGCCGATGACAGATCCAAGTCGTTTGCTGGAGGCGACCGGTTGCAGATATGGAAGGTCTTTCGAATGACCATTGGTCAGAATGTTCTGCATCGTCGCGTCCTTCGGAGGTATTTCTGTTCATCTGACTTACTTGCGTATACAAGGTAAATTCTGCGTGAATCAGAGCCATTCTAATGGCGTAGTCTGGACGAAAAAGGTGGCTTACGGGTTGCGGAACATCTGCTGTGTGTTTGCGGCATGATCCCTGCAAGCGAACATTGCTGTCGGGGGTGTTGAACAGAGCGTACGATGCGTGTCGGGCGTTGGCAAAATGCTTATGAAATCGATTGCGTTGTTGGCGGCGACGGTGCCGCCAACGATTGACACAACCTATCGGGCCATCTTCCGGGCCGTTCGGCCTCGACAGGGCGACTGCGGTCGGAAGAGGCCGTCGATGGCGGATTCGGCTATTTGGCGGAATCGAGCTTCATTTCCTGCGAGGCGAGAACGGCCTTGACTGCGGAATCAAGCTCATTGGTGATATTGCGCAGGTTATCGGCGTAGTCTTTGATGTCGTTGGTGGCCTTGGTGAAGTCATCCGCATTGCCCTTGGCTGGGCAGGTCGGCGCATCGTCGACGGCGTCAGCAAGCTTCATCGCATCCTTGAGCGTTTCCAATGTGGAACCGTTCGCAACATCGTCGACCGTCAGTTTTGCGGCTTGTTCGGCTTCGGACTGCGCCTCCTTGAAGCTGTCTTGATGCACGGTCAGCGTCTTCGCGTTCAACTTGCAGGTGTCGCTGGCGGCTTGCGTCAGTTCTCGCTGATTGCCGATGATGATGGTCACGGCGACGGTTAATATGATCGCGATAACCGCCACTATGGCGATTGCGGCAATCACGCGCCTTGATTTGGCATTGCTTTTTTCGATCTTCACAGTTTCTTTCCCTCTATCTTGTTGCTTGTGAATTTCAACGAAACTTGACGAGTCTACAAAAAATCCATGAGAAAATCGCTTGCTGAGAAAATGACTTCGTGTTTTTCCTCTGTGAGAGGAATAGTTGCGGCATGTGACTTCGCGAAGAGATTTGCATGGTTCGGGTGGCGCTACGGGCCGCCGTGCTCGATCGGTACGGTGCCGTGCCGACGCACGGTGCGCAAGTGAATATCGGCACAGCGCGTTGTGGTCCGCGATGATTTTATGCTAGAAGGAACGATGTTCTAAGGGGGCTGTATGGCACGGCGTGCAACGCTGAAAGACGTGGCGCGGGCGGCGGGAGTGTCGGTGACCACCGTGTCGCTGGTGCTTAACGGACGTCCGGCACGCGTGTCGAAGGAGAAGCGCGAGCTTATCGCCAAGGCGGCCAAAGAACTGCATTACGTGCCTAACCAGAGCGCGCGCAGCCTGGTGACCAAACAGTCGAAACTCGTGGCGCTGATTGTGCCCGACATCGAAAACCTGTTTTTCGCCGCACTGTCGAAATGCGTGGAAGATGAGTGCGCCGCACAAGGCTATTCGTTGATTGTGGCCAATTCCGACGATTCGCGTGCCACCGAACATGATCTGATGGTCCGACTCGCCTCCCGAGGTGTCGATGGCATGATGCTGATTCCCGCGCGCGAGTCCTGCGCCGCCGAAGACGAGCTGCGAGCCGACGTGGAGCAGGTGGCCTGTCCGGTGGTGCTCATCGACCGCCTCGTACAGAACGGCTGGTGCGATGCCGTCGGATTCGACAACTATGTGGGCGGCCGTCTCGCCGCACGGTATCTGTTGGAAGGCGGGCACCGTCATATCGGCATCGTGACGGGCGATGTCGCGGAATCGAGCGCGCTTGACCGCAAACGTGGTTTCGTGGATGCCATCGAACAGGCGGGGGAGCGTTTCGATCCCGCACTGTGTGTTGCGGGTGACTACCGTTTCGACAGCGGATATCATGCTGCCGATCGAATTATCGACGGCGGTGCCACGGCGGTGTTCTGCTGCAACGATGTGATGGCCTTGGGATTCCGCCAGCGCCTTGCCGAGCGTGGACTGCAGGCGACGCAGGACATGCAGGTGATCGGCTACGACAATATCCTCAAGAGATTCGGTCTTGGCCTGCACATGACCACCGTCGAGCAAAGCGTCACCGATCTGGCGGAAGCCTGTTGGCGGATGCTCTCCGTCCGCATCGACGCCACGATTGGCCGCACCGGCGCAAAAGACGGGAATGATTCCGACTCCGTGAGTGCTGAAGACGGAGGCGAACGCCCTTGGCTGCGTCATCCGCGAGTCCAGCTGCTCACTCCGAAACTGGTTCAGGCCGCCTGCGCCTAGGCGCGGAGCTCCTTCCTTCCGGCGGATTGCGCCATCCTGTAGGCATCGACGCCGAAGTCGGGACGGATGGGGCTGGTTTCAGCGGTGGGACAAAAACGACACGCAGATGGGTGAGTGTTTTGACTCTCTTGATAAAACGCTTTATCATGAATCCAACAGCAAATCGAGAATGTACTCGCTGCTTTTTTATGCAACAAAGCTGACGACAATGGGACGTGTGGTGGCGGACCGTCGTCAGTCCGTCAATGAGGAAAGGCATAACCATGAAAAAACTGATTCTGGATTTGGATACCGGTGTCGATGACGCTCTGGCCATTTCCTACGCCTTGGGAAGCCCGGAGATCGAACTCATCGGCATCACCGGCACCTACGGCAACGTGCTCGTCGAACAGGGTGTGCGCAACGCTCTGGCCGTAACCGACCTGCTCGGACATCCGGAAGTCAAGGTCTACCAAGGACTGCCGCACTCCAGCACCACCGACCATTTCGACGTACTGCCGATCTCTGCGTTCATCCACGGCGAAAACGGCATCGGCGACGTGACCATTCCCGACTCCAACCGCTCCGTCGAAACCGAATCCGCAGTCGACTTCATCATCGACGCCGTCAAAACGTACGGCAAGGACCTCGTCTACGTACCGACCGGTCCGATGACCAACATCGCGGCCGCACTCGACAAGGCGCCGGAAATCAAGGATGAAATCGGCGAAATCGTACTTATGGGCGGTGCCCTGACCGTTCCGGGCAACGTGAACGCGTGGACCGAAGCCAATATTTCACAGGATCCAGACGCAGCCGACCGTCTGTTCCGCTCCGGCGCACCCGTGACCATGATCGGCCTCGACGTAACCCTGCAAACCCTGCTCACCTACAAAGAAACCCAGCAGTGGCGTGAGCTCGGCACCAAGGCGGGTACGTTCCTGGCCGACATGACCGACTACTACATCAAGGCCTACGAGACCACCGCACCGCATCTGGGCGGTTGCGGCCTGCATGATCCGCTCGCCGTGGGCGTGGCGGTCGATCCGACGCTCGTGACCATGCTCGACATCAACATGAAGGTCGATGTGGACGGCCCGACCCGTGGCCGCACCATCGGCGACGAAACCAGACTCAACGATGCGAACAAGACCATGAAGGTGGCCGTGGGCGTGGATGTGCCGAGGTTCCTGAACGAGTTCATGACGCGTATTTCCGGGCTTGCCAAGGGCGCGAAATAAGGTTGCGCGCCCTAGATTGCGCGTTCCGTTTCCCTATTGAATGTGAAATTTGAAAGTAGTCGATCATATGACTCATAACAATGCAAACGCATCCGCCGATCCGTTCGACGATCCGGTCACCAGCAACAAGATGGCCATCCGTGCCCTGATTCCGCTGCTCATCACCTTCGTACTCGGCACCCTGTGCCTGCAGGGCTTCAACCTTGTGTTCCAGCAGGTCGGCGCCGATGTTGGCGCGCCGAACCAAGCCTCCCTGATCACCGCGTTCCCGAGCATCGTGCTTGGCATCGTGTGCTTCATCTACGGTTCTCTGGGTGACTTCGTCTCCCTGCGTCGCCTCGTGACGGTCGGTCTTATCACCCTGTTCGTGGGGTCGCTGTTCGGCTTCATCGCCAACTTCTTCTTTGCCGCCAATCTGTGGACCGTCATCATCGCACGAGTGCTGCAGACCGCCGGCGAACAGGTGGCGGGCTCCGCCTTCCTGGTGGTCGCGACCAAATATCTGCGCAATGATCTGAAGGTGATTTTCTTCGGCCTGTTCACCGCCGCATATCAGCTGTCCGCATCCATCGGCGTGTTCGCGGCAGGCATGTTGAGCTCCATCGCATGGCAGTATCTGTTCCTGATTCCGGCGGTGACCATCCTGTTCCTGCCGATCCTGCTCAAGACCCTGCCGGCCAAGAGCGGCAACGGCCAGAAGGTCGACGCGCTCGGCTTCGTGATCTTCGGCTTCGCAACCGCGTTCCTGACCCTGTTCTTCTCGTACATGGCATGGTGGATGCTCGTGGTGTCCGTACTGCTGTACGCGGCGTTCGGCGTGTACATCAACAAGGCCGCCAACCCGTTCATCACCCCGGCGTTCTTCAAGAACACCCGCTGGCTGCGCGCGATCAGCCTGATCCTCGTGTTCTACTTCGTGAACTACGCACTGTCGCCCATCTTCAACGCCATCGGCACCAAGCTGTACGGTATGACCACCACGCAGGTGTCGCTGTACATCGTGTGGGCGTACGTGGTCGCCGCCGTCGTGGGCACTTGCTCCGGACTCATCGTCGGTAAGATCGGCATCAGGGCGGGGCTCGTGACCGCCGGTACGCTGATGTTCGTCGGATGGACGGGTGCCGCGTTCTGCGTGAATTCCGGCTTCCTGGTGCTCACCCTGTTCGCCTGCGTGTTCTACGCCGGCTGCGGTCTGATGTACTCGCCGGTCGTCTCCACAGTGCTGGGCACCATCGAAAAGGATGAGTCCGGCCGTGGCGTGGGCATGAACGATCTGGCCATGAACGTCTCGCCGTCCATCGGCATCGCCATCATCGGCAGCCTGCTCGGCTCCAACGCGATGGCCGGCTCCTCCATCGTCGGCACCACCGGCGATGCCGCAGGCTTCTCCAATCTGCTGCTTATCGGCTCCGTCACCGCGTTGCTGGGCCTGATCGTGTTCTTCGTGTTCAGGAAGAAGATCTACGAAGGCAATCATGCGCTGGAAACCGAACAGGCCGGAAAAGCCGAATAGGCCGAACAGGTCGAACAGGCCGAACGGTAAGTTTCACGGAATGTTTCACGGACGGTGGGCGGTACGGATGACTGAACCGCCCACCGGCAATCTGAATCTTCGATAATTGACAATCATCGGAACACAACATCTTAAGGAGACAAGGATGGGCGCGATCGAAGTGCTCTCTGCATTGGATCGAATTCACGGCACGGTGTCGGTGATCGGCTCCATGAACGCGGACTACACCGTTACCGCGCAACGACTGCCAGGGCCGGGGGAGACCATCACCGGTGGCCCGTTGCAGCTGCTGCCGGGCGGTAAATCAGGCAATCAGGCCGCTGCGGCCGCGCGAATCGGCGCCACCGTGCAGATGTTCGGCGCGGTTGGCTCCGACAGCAATGCCGAATTCCTGCTCGGCGCTCTGGCCGAGGCCGGTGTGAACACCACGCATGTGCGCCGCGTGCTCGGTCCGAGCGGAACCACCGTGATCACCGTGGATGCGGCCGGCGAGAACACCATCGTGTATTCTCCGGGCTCCAACGCACAGGTGACCGTGGATTATGTGGAATCCGTACGCGAGGCGCTGGTGCGTTCTTCCGTGCTCGGCTTGTGCCTCGAAAGTCCGATCGAGACGGTGACCGCCGCCGCGCGCATCTGCCATGAGGCGGGTGTGAAGGTGCTGCTCAACGATTCGCCGTTCACGCCGTCGCTGCCTGCGGAACTGGTGGCAGCCTCCGACATCCTGCTCGTCAATGAGCATGAGATGGCGCAGTTGCTCGGCATTGACGAGCCTGAGGATGATGACTGGGACGCTTTCGACTGGGTCCATGTTCTGGACGAAATGCGGTCGTTCGGTTTTGATCAGGCGATCGTGACATTGGGAGGCGACGGTTCCGTGGTGCTCGATACCACCGCGGAAGAGCCGATTCAGCGCATTGCACCGGTTCGCGTGAAGGCCGTCGACACCACCGGTTGCGGCGATTCCTTCATGGGTACCGTGCTAGCCGGTCTCGCCTCCGGCATGTCACTGTCCGAGTCCGCGCAACTTGCCGCGTATGTGTCCGCCTATGCGGCCACGGGTTACGGTGCGCAGGCTTCTTATGGCAATGCCGCGCAGATTCGCGAGGCATTCGCCGAGTAGTCCGAGACGGCCGGCATCGCGGCGGTGCGGTTCGGTGAAATTGGATGTGCAAGCACGATTTGTCAAGACGGCTGTTTTGGCAAATCGTGCTTTTCATATGCCCCTCAATGACTCCGTAAGGCCGCATACTGAAGGCAATTGTGAGGTAAGGGGGTATGAATAAGTCGTCTGAGACGTGAATTGAGTCCATGCGGCACGGAATCTGAACGCACTATCTTCGAAAAGGTCTTTTTTATCCGATCGTGCGCGGTCCAATCCGGACGGAAGGATGGCCGTCATCGCAGTATCAGGGATCTTTTGTGTGACTGTGCGCAACCTGAGTGCACATCCGACCCGTATCTTCCTGAGACGATATGACGTTCTTGCGGTGAGGCATCTTCTCTTCTTGAGCCGGGTGACGATCGCAAATGATTCACCCTCACGGCATCCGTATCTTTGAAGACCGCGTGACGGGCCGAATCGTTTCCGCGCGGCGTGGGCACCCGCATTGTTATATTTGAGTTTGGCTTAATTTCACGCACCCGTATATTGGAAGGCGAAGCATGTCGGCGATTCTCGAAGGCACCCCGGATAAAAAACTGGCGTTGGTGACGGGTCGTGCGTACCCCGAACAAGCCGAGGAAACCGCGAAGTACCTTGGCACCCATGTGCTCGAGACCACCTCATACGATTTCGCCAACGGAGAGATGTACGTGCGCTACACCGAGCCGGTGCGCGGCGCCGACGTGTTCGTGATGCAGGCACACACCGTGCCGATCAACAAGTGGATTATGGAACAGCTCATCATGGTCGATGCGCTGAAGCGCGCTTCCGCCCGTTCCATCACCGTGGTCGCGCCGTTCCTCGGTTACTCTCGTCAGGACAAGAAGCATCAGGGACGCGAACCCATCACCGCACGGCTTATCTTTGACCTGTTCCAGGCCGCCGGCGCTGACCGCATCATGACGGTCGACCTGCATGCCGCCCAGGAACAGGGTTTCTTCGACGGTCCGGTCGACCATCTCACCGCCATGCCGGTGCTGCTCGACTACGTGCGTAACAACATGCCATTGGAAAACACCACCATCGTGTCCCCGGACGCCGGCCGCATCAAGGTTTCCGAACAGTGGGCCGCCAAGCTCGGCGGCCTGCCGCTCGCATTCATCCACAAGACCCGCGACACCACGCGTCCTAATCATGCGGTGGCGCACGGCATCATCGGAGAGGTCGAAGGGCGCGAATGCGTGGTCGTCGATGACATCATCGACACCGCCGGCACCATCTGCGAGGCCGTGCGCACTCTGCGCGAAGCCGGCGCGAAGTCGGTGACCTTGGTCGCCACGCACGGCCTGCTTTCCGGCCCGGCCGTGGAACGCCTGCGCGATTGCGGTGCCAGGGAAATCGTGCTTACGGACACCGTGCCGGTTCCGGAAGAGAAGCGTCTGCCGAACATGACCGTACTGTCTGCCGCGCCATTGCTGGCCGCCGGCATCCGTTCCGTGTTCGAATCCGGTTCGGTCTCCACGTTGCTCAATGGATTGCCTGATGATATGCGCCCACGCAATATCTATGCGTGATCTGCGTGATTCGTGAATGTACGATTCGTATAATGGAGCCTCGCCCATGCGGCGGGGCTTTTTGATTGACGGCGGACTTGGGTGCGGGCCCCTTCGCCGAGAGAGCGAACGGAAAGAACTCGTCTGGGTGTCGGGATATGCTGAACAGGTTGTCTGAATTGTATCTTTATACCTTATATATAGATGCGTGAAGGCAGTACGCATACACACTCCTGCCATGGAAAGTCCATGGCCGATAGTCCGAAGGAGGTGGGTGATGTCTGCGCATAAGTACGAACTGATGTTCATTGCCGATCCTGAGCTGGATGAGCGTGGTCTGAAGAAGCTGACCGAGCAGTATCTGGAACTCGTCACCAAGGAAGGCGGTGCCGTCGAGAACATCGACATCTGGGGCCGTCGTAAGCTTGCCTACGAAATCGCCGACAAGACCGAAGGCAACTACGTCGTGGTCAACTACTCCGCCGAGCCGGCCACCAGCGACGAACTCGATCGTCTGCTGAACCTGAACGAATCCGTCATCCGCACGAAGATTCTTCGCAAGTAAGTAATTCCAAGCTTTTCAAGCTGCATAAGTAAGTAGGTAACGTCATGGCAGGCGAAACGATTATCACCGTGGTGGGTAACCTCACGGCTGATCCTGAAATCCGTACCACTGGCAACGGCGCATCCGTGGCCAGCTTCACGATTGCCTCCACTCCGCGCACTTGGAACCGTAATTCGAACCAGTTCGAAGACGGTCAGGCCCTGTTCATGCGCTGCTCCGCGTGGCGCGACATGGCCGAGCATTGTGCGCAGAGCCTGTCGAAGGGCATGCGCGTAATCGCACAGGGTCGTCTGCAGCAGCGTTCCTACCAAGCGCAGGATGGTTCCCAGCGTACCGTCGTTGAGATGCAGGTCGATGAAATCGGCCCGTCCCTGCGTTACGCAACCGCCCAGGTTACGCGTACCTCCAGTGCCAGTGGCTATGCCGGCAATCGTGGCGGCAATGGCTTCACCGGTAACAACGGAGGCTATGCGAACAACAATGGTGGCTTCGGCGGCAACGCCGGCGGCTACCAGGGCGGTGCCGGATATTCCGGTGGCGCAGGCTATCAGGGTGGGGCCTCCGCTCCCGCCAACGTCGCACCTGCCGCAGCACCGGCTTCCGACCCGTGGGGCAACGCGGATTCCTCCGCCGCGTCCTTCGGATCTTTCGGTGCCAGCTCCTCCGAATTCGGAGGCAATGACGGCGAGCCGGAATTCTAAGCTGAAAAGCAATCCCAGATTGTAAGGAGAACATCAAGATGTCACGCAAGAGGCCGCAGCCGCCGGTCAAGCCGTTTAAGAAGAAGCCGAATCCACTGAAGGCTGCCAAGATCACCGAGATCGATTACAAGGACGTCGCCCTGCTGCGCAAGTTCATTTCCGATCGCGGTAAGATCCGCTCCCGTCGTATCACCGGTGTGACCGTGCAGGAACAGCGCAAGATCTCGAAGGCGATTAAGAACGCCCGCGAGATGGCTCTGCTGCCGTACGCCACTTCCGGCCGCTGATCTTAGAGAGGTTTGAACAATGGCTGAAACTAAGGTTATTCTTACCAAGTCCGTCGCTAACCTGGGTCACCCGGGCGATGTCGTGACCGTCAAGGCTGGTTACGCTCGTAACTACCTGCTCCCGCAGGGCCTGGGCTTCGCCTGGACCAAGGGTGCCGCCGCTCAGATCGAGGCCATGAAGCGCGCTCGTCTGGCTAAGGCCGTCGCCACCCGTGAAGAGGCCGTTGCCGCCAAGGAACTGATCGAGGGTACCACCGTCGAAATCGCTGCCAAGGTCTCCGAATCCGGCAAGCTGTTCGGTGGCATCTCCGCCGAGAAGATCGCCATTGCGCTGTCTTCCAAGGTCGAGGTCAACCCGAAGAACATCACCGTTGAGCCGATCAAGACCACCGGTGACTTCCCGGCGACCGTCGCTCTGCATCCGGAAATCACCGCTTCCTTCTTCGTGAAGGTCGTCGCTGAGTGATTTCGGTCCCATTCGCTGCGATCCGGACGAGTGTCCGACCGCGGTGAATGACTTCAGACTGCACGTCTGAGCTTAAGCATCAGGAATCCCCCTGCACCGTTGTGGCGTAGGGGGATTCTTATTAGGGTCAACACCTAATTTGTGGAGAAATTGTAATTGATGAAGTCGGGGGACCGGTAGAGGCGGTTTCATCCATGAAACTTGCGAGATTATCCGTCATGGCGAAAGTGCCGATGATCACCGGAATTCCGTGGTTTTATGTCCGCGACACGCCGTGAGTTGCATTTGATTCGAATCTGAGTATATTTACTTCTCGTGCTCAGCGAGAACAAAACCTCGCCAGACCAACGCCCCTTTAGCTCAGTTGGTTAGAGCAGCTGACTCTTAATCAGCGTGTCCAGGGTTCGAATCCCTGAGGGGGCACAGCAAAACCCTTGGAATCGTTAGGTTCCAAGGGTTTTTTGTTTTCCATTGGTCTTGGCTTGCTCTTGGTGTTCACGCTTGCGGGGAATGCTTTGGGATGTGTGCCTTCAACAGTCCATCCTCGGCATACAAACCCATCAAAGGAGCATGCGATTTGAGCATCGTTGAACATATCCTCATGACGATCTGCGCGGGTGCCGTGATGATTGGCGGTGTCGCTTTTCCCTCAGAGCAGGCTGAACAGCAGGACGGCCATCGCCACGATGTACAGGACGAATAAGATCCGAATGAGCGTCGTCGTCGACCCGTTGCCCGAGGGACGGCAAGCAGCGATGACGAGCAACACGATCGAGACGGCAACCAATGCGATGGCGATCCACCACAGCACCGTGGCGGACTGCGATGTGCCATGAAGCCGGCCAGCGACGAACAGGACCGTGGAAAGCGCCATCAGTATGCCGTTGAGCCTGACCGAGATATCCGATGTATGTTCATGGCGGACGAACGCCAAGTATGCCGAAATCACCACCGCTAGGATGATTCCCGTCATACCGGCCCAAGATAATATCTGATGAATGGTATCCATGACTACCGCCTTTCACCGTTTTGCATAATGCGAGAGAACGGGATCTGCTGTGATCTTCTTATGTCTAATTGTATGTGGAAACGATGAGCGGTTCGTCGGACCGCCCCCTCTGATGCATGCATCCTGACCTCGCAGACGGAATTCCGTTCCGTCACTGTATGCGAGGTACCGATGCCGGGCATATCGGCGGATAATGGGTCGTCGTTGGCTTTCGTCCTCATTTTTGGGGACGGTGATTTGCGACGCCCATGACCGGTATCTATCATTGGGGGTGCTTCGTTTTCAATGATGAAGAGAGCTGGAAAGGCATGTCGTGACGTCATACGGTGTTGTGCGGCATCACGGCATGGGGTTGGGAAAGGCAAGCAATCATGAAAAGGAATGAGGGAGCTTGTCACGGTAATGGTGGTGATTATAGCCGTCATATGTCATGCTAAGGAGTTGATATGGGTCGCATACGCGAACTGGTCCGCAGGGTCGGCGAGGCGAACCGTAAGCCGGTCGGGAACTCGTCGTTCAACGGGCACGGCCTGAGCGCGATGCTTACGGTCA
>SKEG01000198.1_pt1 | contig 71637 bp, 61 predicted proteins | sample 4826631 | NCBI WGS metagenome assembly SKEG01 (sample SAMN11008815, study PRJNA524170) | human gut metagenome | biome: Human fecal sample; material: Feces; isolation source: fecal sample from pouch patient p26, p34, p50 | host: Homo sapiens | place: Israel: Tel-Aviv | collected 2016-11-02
CCCATGGGATTCGGTCAGCCAGTCTGACCCAGCGGTTATCCGGATTCATGTGGAGTCCCATAGGTTGGTTGAAATCGAGGAATGAATGCTGTAACTTGTCGATCGGTTTGTACATTGTTTTAGCCCCTTTATACTTAAAATCTGTAAGAAAACTGCAAGAAAAACGATTTGTTTTTGTCAAAATCCTTGCAATCATTATACCAGAAAATGGGGCAAAAGTCAGTAAAATCAAGTGTTTTCAGTTTGCTCAGCAGACACTAAATAAATGGAGTAAAAGGCTTCTTTTCCTAGTGTCTAGTCGTAGATGCTAGGATTTCTTTTTATATCTCCCCCGAAACTAAGCGCTTACCATACGCCTGTTAGATTGGGATTGTGTGCTGTTCTTTGGAAACAATATGTGAGATGGGTAAGCGCCTCATAGTGGGTATTGTCATAACATCAGCCGCTCGTTTGGAAAAAACCTATGAGGCGCTTACCAAATATTATTCAGTATTCAATTTCACTAATAAGATTTCTTGTTTTCTCAATTCCATAAATGAAAAATTATTAATCTTTTGTAACACATTTTCTAATGGGCTTAATCTATAAAATACATTTAACAACTTGTTATTACACTTTAACTGCCTTTCAGTTGAATTCAAAGAAAAATATGGTATATCTCCATTTTCCAAACTGTACATTTCAGACTCTATAATTTCATCTAATCTAATATCTGCATTCAAATATTTCCAATAGGCCTTTTTTTTATATTCATAAGAGCTATCAGAGGATAATGCCATTCTTTTGAACATATTCTTTTGCACTGTATCATAAATTAATGTATCTCTAATAATAATTCTACTATAAGTCCATGAGAAGCACCTTTTTACTAACTCCGTTACAAATTCTATGTTTTCCAATATTTTAACCCCAGTTTCCCAAAACCCTCTGATAGTCTCATTTAAGTAATCATACGGCTTAATATATTGATTACCAAATTGTATTAAATTATATTTATTTTCTGTATCCATCCCACTATAGCTAGATATATCCATTCCTCGTCTCTTTGCACAAAACAGTGCCGTATCAAATATCGTACTTATTCCATTATTTCTAACAGAATACTCTGTATTTTGCAACAAAGTTTCCAAATCTAAAATATATGGCTTATCCCGAAAAACAATAACATTTTCTTCGTGAAAATCTGTTCCATTTAATATATATAATACTGCTGCTAATGAACCAAAATTATAATAGTACCTAGAAATCTCTTCTGTTGTTTGTACTGTTTTATATTCTATATATGTTTGCCAACCATAAGTTATACAATCTATACTTTGAACAACTCCCCATCTCCCATCAATATAAGTGAACAATTTTCTACTAAATGCATCCCAAGCTTTGTCCATAGATAACCCTCGTGGTTTATAAATCAATTTATTTTTTTGAAAGACAAATTTCAAAACACATTTTCCATTATTATGTAAATCAGAATTTAAACATTCTATTTTTTTAAGTTTTGTATAATCCCCCCTAAATACATTGTTTAATCTCTGCTGATCATGAATCAAATTATTATATACTTCTGAAACAAAAAAACTTTCTATTTCTATTTGTTTTTCAAACTTTTTTAAAAATAATGGATATTTTTTTTCTATATTTTTTTCATGTATACTATCCACTAATACTATTTTTAAATATTTTTCAATAAGTTGTAAGAATAAGTGTTTAAAAATTTTTTCATAATCTTTAACCATCACATGATTCATTTCCTCCCACTTATCTTTTGCATATTCAATCCAATATCGTCTCCCTTTCATTTCCATACATCGCTTTCTTATAATTTTTTAATCACAGCATTTTCATAAATCTATTCTTTCAAAAAACCTTCTACTAATTCTTGTGCCTCTTTTGTAATACTTCTATAACATTCCGAATAATCAGCAAATCCATTATATAGATTTTCCTGAAGAAAATGAGTTGTATTATATAATAATGTTATATCTTCATTAGCAAAAATTTTCTCTGCCTTTTTTAAATTACTATTCCCAATTTGTAAATCATTATTAGCAAACCCCAACTTACATGGACACATAATTTTTAAATATATAGACTCTACATCTAACCTAATCAAATCCCATATCCTATAAATATCTTTTCCTATTCCTTCTAATTCCTTTTTAAATTTTTCCAAATTATTTTGAATCGCATAAATATATATTTTCTGAATTTTTTCCTCATTTATCATTTTTTTACTATTCAAATTTAATTGTTCTAATAACAATTCTCTTGTTTCTACTATTTGTGGACATAATAAAAGCATCTTTTTTACATCAATTATGTTTGATAGTATACTTGCAAATATGCACCCTTGACTATGCCCTATAAAATATATCTTAATAGAACTATTCTTTTGTATATACTTTTGTATTTTCTGTGTAAACATCTCTATATTTTTTTTCAGCCACCCCTCTTCCTCCACATACGATGTTTCCCATTGTACTACAGAATATCCGCATTGTGACACTACATCCGCAATTTTCTTTACAATACCTGGATGAAAAGTTCCCATATTTCCATTTATATCACTATACCCTGAACCTGCAAAAATAAAAACTATATCATTAGTTATATATCGTATTTTCTCTTTTTCATTAGTTATAATTTCATAATTTTCTAACCTATATAAGAACTTTCTACATTGCATTATATTATATTTTTCTTTTACTATTTCTTCTCCAGAAAAAGGATTATTCAAATACACTATATCGTCCTCATCAACTAAAATATAGTAGCCAAATGAGTGGGTTGCAATAAAATATACTTCCAGGGTATCACTTATTTTTTTTGATACCTTTTTCAAAATCACTTTATCTTTTTCACCAGAAAAAGGATTTATTCTAGTAATAAATTTTTCTATCATATTTTTCTTTTTTAACCAATAAATGACTAGAAGAATTATTTCTTTAGATAACCAAATTGTATCAACTGGCGCTTGTATAAAATTTGTTTTTGTTGTACCAATTTTTTGGATTTCAAAATCATAGTATATTTTCACAGACTTATTTTGAATTTCTATTTCACAAAAAGAATCATCTATCTCTTCTATATTTATCTTCTTATAATTTTTATACCTATAATACAGCATATTTTAATCCCTTATCTGTTTTATAATATCTCTTTCTTTTATTTGAAACTGATTTAAATTTACAAACTCTCTAACGTTTCCAAACTGATATGGCAAATATGGAGTAATCCTGATATTTCCTTCTGCATCAATATTTAATAAATCTATCTCTTTAATCTGTCCTTTTCTTTTTAGATATTCAAAATATGCTTCTGGATTACTATAATATATTTTGGTTTTTCGTACTCTCTTTTTCAACTTTTCAAACTCTTCTACCATTTTTTGCAATTCAAATTCATCAATAAATATATTATGATTTTCGCTTGCTCTTCCTATATCATACATTGATAATACCTTAAAGGAATTTATAGAATACTTATTTAAAATATCTTCATATTCGCAAATATCTTTGTAATTATATTTATTCAAACACATACATAATTGAATATCATATCCTGAATCATATGACCTTAAACAGTCAATAAAATTAATAGTATCCTCATAAGCGCCTTTAACTCCTCTTAAATAATCATGAATTTGAGGACTCGGTGAATCCAAGCTAAATTGAATTCCACCCTTAAAATATTTTAAAATATCTCGTATCTCTACATTATTTTTACATGTTCCATTTGTAGATAAAGTTAATGTAATATTATTATTGGTCATGATCTGAGCAATGTTAAAAATATCATGTGATAGAAGAGGCTCTCCTCCTGTCATATTAACACATTCCGGTTTTATCATTTTAATGAATTCTAACGAATGTTTTTGACTTTCTTTAATATTAACTTTCTCATTTCCTGAATTACACATACAATGTAAACATTTCAAATTGCATGCATTTGTAAAATGCCACTCTATGTATTTAACCATTATTCAGTCTCCTTTAACGCAAATTCAATATCTCCATTAATTTTCCAAAATGAACTATGATAATCATTATTATTCTCCATAAAAGAAATACCTTTGCCCTTTATAGTTTTCATAAGCAATATATTAGGTATATTCCAACTTAAACTTTGTTCCCACTGTTTTATCTCATCTAAATTATTTCCATCACATACTTCAATATGAAATCCCATCGCACTCAATACTTGCTTTAACCTTCCAACTTTAAAAAAATCACTTGTTGATCCATCTAATTGATAATCATTTACATCTATTATGACAACTAGATTATATAACTGGTAATTAATTATTGTATGAAACGCTTCCCAAACCTCTCCTTCATTTAATTCTCCATCTCCAACAATTGTAAATATAAGATCTTCTTCCTTTTTATACTTATATGCTAATGCCATACCCACACTTCCTGAAATTCCTTGGCCCAATGATCCACTTGGAAATTCAATACCTGGAATTCCCATTTTAGGATGTGTTTCATAAATTGAATTTAACATTCCAAAATCAGAAATATCATCCTTAATAATATCCAAATCCTTTAAAATAATATATTGAATGAGTACAGCATGTCCCTTTGACAATACTATATGAACCCTTCTATTGTTTGAAATACCATAGTATAAATACACCATGATTTCAACAATTGACAATGTCCCTCCTAAATGCCCTATATTATTTTTTGCCACAATACTAATTATTTGCTTACGATACTTTTTACATTTTTCTTGCAATTGTTGATTATTACAAATTTGATTTTTCACACACATCCTCCCCTTCTTCAAAAGCTATCAACACGATATGGAATTTTACACTGGAACTTTTACCTCTAATCTTTCTAAATATACTTTTATCATAATTTATGATACCTAAGCTACCAGCTTTGTTTTTTTAATAGTCACTTATTCAATGTATCTCCTTAATGTATTTATGGAATCAGTGCCTCACTAAACCCTATAGGTATTTCTATCCTAGAATCTAATCTTAATATCTTTTTCCTAGCAACACCAAGTATTTTAATGATTATTCATATTTTAATCTATGCCAACCTATAGTTACTATTTAGGCTTTTTTCAAAATCGATACCAATTTTACCCTATAGTTTTCAATTAATGAAGTTGTTTCAAGAGCATCTCTCTTTTTTTCCAAATATGTCAAAATAAAACTACAGTTCAATTTATATATTTTATCCTGCATATCTAACTGCCCTACAAATTTTGACATAACACCATATGAAAGTTTAATGTTAAATAATAACTCTTCATATGCTATTCCTACGTCTTTATTTATAAAATTCCACTGAAGAGAATAAAAATTTCCATATAAAATATCTTTTGTTTTCTCATAAATTTCAGTGCCTTTATATACATTTACTTTCACCATAGGCTGCGTATCAACATATCCTATTTTTCTAAAGAATATCAAATTTTCAATTACTGAATCATACGTAGTATATGGATTCCATAATATTGTTCCTAATTTAACTTTTATGTCATACTTTTTAATAATATCTAATTTTTCAATTATGAGATTTGTTGAAATATATTTGTTATATAATTTTTGGTCATCTTTATTTATAGATTCTATCCCAAGTAAAATAGATTTAAGTCCAACTTGATTCCAAATATCAATAAATTCTTCTGTAATCCATTCTATTCTCATATCAAAAGAAATTTCAAATTGAATATTATATTGTAGTAACAATTTAGCGATACAAATAGCACGATTATATCCCATTTTTGTAGAACCACAAAAATTATCATCTATAAAATCAAACTTTGTTGTTTTATACTTTTTATATAACATAATAATTTCTTCTACCACATGCTCTGCACTTCGATATCTCCATTTGCAACTTGCATTTTCCTTATAAAATTTATTTACTGAACAAAATGAGCAAGCATGATAACAGCCTCTGCTAGTACTAATTGAAAACGGCAAATTTTGATTTATAACCATACTTGAAAAAGCTCTAGTCGGAAAACCAAGCTTATCTAAATTATTTGTAATTGAAGCACATTTAATAATTTGCGGTATGCCTTTTTCTTTTTTTAATATTTTTTCTAACAAAATAGGGAGTTCATTTTCTCCTTCTCCCAACATTGCGTAATCGAAAATAAAATCGTCATTAATTATATTCTCTATATTAAAACTAACAAAATGTCCTCCGATAATAATCGCTTTACTCTCCCATTTCTCTTTAAATAATTTTGTAAAACACTTAGTTTCTTCATATCCATAAGACAAAAAATTTATCCCAATACATTTAAATCTTAATTTTTGCAACTTTTTAATAGCTTCTTCCGGGGACAAATTTTCAATTAGAGAGTCTACTATTTTCACATTAAATCCTTTTTGAATCAAAGAAGTTGCTAAATATGCATGTCCTAAATATTCCCTTAACCCATTCCCAAACTTTTTAGTACTATTATATAATACAATGTCATACTCACGTTTTTTCATTTATTTTATCCTGTCTATTATTTTTTTTGCATTTTTTTTATTCCATTGATTTGTTATGAATATATTCCATAAAAGTGAAGCTATTTCTTCATCTACATTTTTAATAATTTCTATTACTTTTTTTTCTGGCTGTATCTCCATACCCATCTCAGATAAAAGATAACCAATTATTGAAAAATAATTCTTTTGCTTCCTATAGGATTTCCTAAAAATATCTTTTGCTTCAGGGTACATTTGAACTTTTAACCAACAATACCCAATATTATTTTTAACAATCCAATCTTCTCTATTTTTAGATTCCGCTTTTTGATATGCAACTAGCGCATTATTATATTTTTCCAGATGGTATTCCACATATCCTTCTACACAATATTTTCGATATTCGTCTCGCTCTTCCTTTATATACATATAATAGTATTTTAACATTTGATCATATTTTTCGATCATACAATATGCATAAATTAAATCATGTAATATTTCTATATCCGTCGAATTAGCATCCAATAATTTCAAATAAATATTTATACTTTTAATCGGATCTATCCAAATTGATTTATGTGCTTTTTCAAATAATCTGACATATTTGCTCATCATTAATCCTCGCCTTATCAAATGCATTCTTATATTAAATTTTAATATATTTAGGTAATACGCTTTACCGTATTGATTAAACAAGCTCTTAAAAAAATGAATTTATTTTATAAAAATCCCCACTATTCTATATTGGAAAGAACCTATTTTACGTTTACCTATATTATGATGTTGGGGTCAAAAGCCCCTATAGTACCTTGAAAATTTTACACAAATTTACCAGGTTGTGATGGATGTGTTATACTGTTTTTATCAAACAAATGCGGTAAACACATATGTCATTCAGAACAAACTCCTATCAGCAGATATCATTTACAGATTGTATGAACGGGCTTACATCCAGGGAACAAAAAGCATTGGAGCATTCCTGGGCAAAAACTTTTGCAGAAGATATTTTCCCTGCTATTGATGAAGAACCATTTTCGGTTTTATACTCTTCTAATGCGTCAAGGCCGAATACTCCGGTAAATATCTGCATTGGTGCTCTCATTATCAAAGAAATCTTTGGCATTTCAGACGATGAACTTGTAGAAAATCTCATGCTTGACCCAAGATATCAGTATGCACTCCATACAACCAGTTGCGAGGAACAGCCTCTGAGTGATAAATCCCTTTCCCGTTTTCGCAAACGCTGTTACGATTATGAATCTGTCTACGGAGTAGACCTTCTTCACAACTGTATTACAGGGCTGAGTGACAGGATTGCCAGACTTATGGATATCAATCCGCGTATCAAACGAATGGATTCCATGATGATTGTTGCAAATATCCGGAAACTAAGCCGTATAGAGCTTCTTTACACCTGTGTGTCCAAACTGGTCATCTACCTTCATAACAAGAAAAAGGATACCTTGCTTCAAGGTATGGAGCATTATTATGATCCAAGTGATTATAATAAAACTTTTTATTATAATGCTTCAGACGAAACTGAAAATCAGTTAAGTATCATTCTCAATGATGCTGATAAACTGCTGGCTATTTGCGGAACAGAGTACGATGACGTTACAGAATATCAGCTTCTGGTACGTTGCCTTTCTGAACAGACTATCAATACGAGCAGAATAATTACAGTGACAGTCAGTTCTTGAAGGACAGTCTTGCCCGCACGGAAGTTCAGGATGAAACGGTTACGGTAGTTGCAGATGGCGCATACTCAGGAAAGGAAAATCATGATCTTGCAGCCGAAAAGAACCTTCGGCTGGTCAATACAGATCTATCCGGAAAATTTGTGGATGACATCCTTGCAGAGTTTGTATTTAATGAAGAAGGCACAAAAGTTCTGCGCTGTCCTGCCGGATATGAGCCTAAAAGCTGTGGATATACCGGAGGTAAATCCCAACAGTTTCATGTTTCATTCCAAAGAGACCAATGTGCGAATTGCCCGAACAAGGACCGTTGTAAGGCAAAAATTCATAAACGGGTCAGTTCAGTAACCGTTTCTGTAAAAGCCCATGAACGAGCTAGACAGCAACGCTTTATAGGTACCGAGGAATTTAAAAATCTTTTTAGGATCCGTAATGGCATAGAAACAGTTCCGTCTTTATTACGAAGAAATATTATGCCGACAGGATGCCGGTACGGGGATTGATCCGTGGAAGATTTTTCTTTGGCTGCATGATTGGAGCCTTAAACTTCGCAAAACTCTTTACATTCAAAAAGGGGCTGGGACATTATGCCCAAAATCCAGTATTGGCATAACAGAACTGGAAAGAACATCAGAATATCCGGTATAAACCCGTTAAATATTCGTTTCAGAATCATTGTGTAAAATTTTCAAGGTACTATATGGAAAAGATCAGAGAGTTTTACAACTCTTTTGACCCCAACATCATATTATGAAAAATGCTGAACATATAGTTCAGCATTTTTTCTAATCCTCTAAGTCTTCTAATTCATTTAATTCATCTGTATCTTCTGGAGCTAACTTAGTCATAGTTGTTGCCACTCGACATGAAGCGGCTAACAAATTTAACTCTTGACACTCTGAACCAATTTCTAAGTCTAGCAACCCTTCTAAAATTTTGTCTTCCATTTTCATACCTCCTTTTCCTCGATTTTAGAAACAAATTTTTCTGCTTCTACTTTCTTAACAACATTAAATATTTTTCTTAATTATATCATATATATTACCAAAATCCAAGCCTTCTTTTTTTAATATTTCGTTAACTTTGCCCGAATGAATACATTTATTCTTTATCGAAATTGATATAACTTCTACTTTTATATGGTTTTCATCTCGTATTTCTTTTATATCTTCTAGCACACCGGTTCTACAAAAGTGCTCTTCTACCACAAAAATTTTATTATAACTATTTAAAATATTTATAATACTGCTTTCATCTAACGGATATATCGAATACAAATTTACCACGCCTAACGAAATCTTCTCTTTCAAAAAGATTTTTCGAACTTTTAAAGCTCTAGAAACCATTTTTCCATATGTAAGAATTACTCCATCGATTCCCTCTTTAATGATTTCACTTCCTTTTGATCGTACAGCATAATCACCTAAAATACTATAATTATTATTAAATTCATCACTGACTCGTATATATGCCGGAGCATTTTTTGAATATACCAGAAATAAAATATTTTTTAATTGTACAAAACTACTTGCTTCATATATCTCTATGTTAGGCAATGCTTTAAGTATACCAATATCATTAACGATACAATGGCTAATTCCACCAGCTTCTGATAACCCCGAACGAATTCCAATTAAAATTACCGGAAACTTAGGTACCAAAACAGAATTTATTATTTGATCTAACCCTCTTCGCACCAAAAATGAAGCAAAAGTAATAAATATTGGATGCAAACCGGCTGCTGCCATTCCCCCACAAATTGCTATTGCATTTTGTTCAGCAATACCAATTTGAAAGATTCTATCTGCATAATAGTCCATAAATTCTTCTGAAAATATGCATAACCCCATGTCTGCAAGAACCACAACACAATTTTTATCTTTTTCTAAAATATGTTTACAACCATCTTCAATTCCCAATTGTAAAGGGATTTTTGAATATGTCATTTTATTCTCCATTCCATCACCTTTTAGTTAACAGCACAAATAGTAATCTACATATTTAACTATTTCCATAACTTTTGTATTGCAACAAGTGTCTTCTAATGTCAGATAACTCACTTTTGATTATTAATAGGAAAATCCATCTCTCTACTCAATCAAAAATACTTTTTTAGTCAGTTCACTATATCTTCTGCCATTCTTATTCAATATATATTTGAACCCTATTTAATTCTCTTTCATACTATTTCCCATGCATTTTTCTTATAAATTTTCTTTTATAATATTCCTTATAATAATTATATTTACAATCTACTTCCATAAGAATTCCGTCTTTCAGCACCTTCTCATATGCACATCCACCTCCACATTTTGGCACATATGGACATTTCTTTTCTAAACATTTGTCGGCTAAATCAATACGTGATAAGCATTCAACATATTTATCAGTAACACCTGTTTCCACATTTCCTACTAAAAATTCTTCCATCCCTATAGCACTTATACATTTATAAATATTCCCATCAGAATTTAATACAAACTCATTTTTTGATGTAAACATACATGGTGTAATATTTCCCACCGTTTCACTCACACAAAATCCTTTATCATCTGCTACTCTCATGCAAATATCATATGCTTTTGCTATTTCCTCTGCTCTTGAATCATAAGCAAATTTGTTACAATAATGCCCCGTATCCTCAACTGACTTTTGGGTTAATGCAATTGCTTCGAATTTTAAAATTATATCTTTTTGCAAATGATAACTTATCAAATCATCTAACAATTCTTCTATACAAGTTATATTTTGTTTATCAATATTTATTTTTATTGTAATAGAGATAGGTAACTGGCTAACTTCCTTTAAATTATGTATAATTCGGGTATAATTTTCTCCCTTCTTATTTTTTAATGGCCTTCTCATCTCATGAATTTTTTTTGGTCCATCTATAGGTACTTGAATACCTGTAAGTCCTAGCTTAAACATTTCACGTAAAATATTTTTCTCTAAATTAATTCCATTAGTAGCCATACTAAATTCTACAATCGCATTAATATCTTTTTTCAGGATTTTCATAATTCGTATTGTATCACATGGATTTAATAAAGGCTCTCCACCAAATAATAAAATATTCACTTTTTTGATTGTATACGCCTGTATTTGCTTATTGATCCATTTTATCATCTGATTAAGAGTCTGATTAGAAAGTTTTGATATTTCTAGCTCCTCTTCATAACAATACACACATCTCATGTTACATCCTGTTGTTAAAACTAATACTAAATTTAACTCCTCATTATAATCGTTTATTTTTTTAAATTTTTTTAATAAATCTGCGCTTTCATCTATTTCAGTTGCTACTAAAAATTTTCCTTGAATCATCTTCTCCCTAAAATTACTATCTCGTATTTCGTTCCAATTCTGATCCAATAAATTATTATCATATACAAAATACGATTGCGTTAACATATTATATACTAAGATTTTGTCTTCTTCTATTTTTTCCTCTACCGTAAAAATGGATTTTTTATAATCTATCATCATATTTTCCCTTCTATAATAAATTTAACTGATTCTATATGTCTATTTTTTACCTGTTTTACATTCTTTCACCCTAAACTCATTTCATTATTTTTTAGAGACCATATATAGTGAGTAAAAGTATCCTTTTTCTTCAAGTAATTCTTTAAATGTTCCTGTTTCTACAATTTTTCCAGCATGCATAACTAGAATCTCATCATATTTAAGTAATAATCTTTCCTCTAAACTGTGTGTTACAATAATTTCGGTCATTTTTTCCATATCTAAAATAGAATTTATAATATCAAAAGAAATTTGATTATCTAACGCTGCAGTTGCTTCATCTAAAAGAAGAATTTGATTTCCCCTTAATAATGCTCTTGCTATTGCGATACGCTGTCTCTCTCCTCCTGACAGCTTATTACCATTTTCTCCACAATTATAGTTTAATCCATGCTTGTTAATTATTTCTGTCAGTCCCGATTGAAATGCTGCTTCTTTTACCTTTTCAGTTTCAAATTTTTTAAATAACGTAATATTATTTTCTATTGTATCATTAAATATGAATACATACTGTTGCACCAGAGACATGATTTCAAATAATGATTCAGGCTTTATTGTTTCTACATCAATCCCGTCATATAAGACCTCTCCGCTCGTTCGAGAAATCCCCTTGGTGATTACATTTAGTAACGTTGATTTTCCTGAACCAGATTCTCCAACAACTGCATATTTTTTTCCACTTTCAAATGTATAACTCAAATTATCAATAATCAAATGATTCTCTATACTTACATTGACATTTTTCAATAAAATACTATCTCTTAAATTGTGGATCTTATTTTCTTTGATAATAACATCCTGCTCTTGAATATTCATTAACATTTTATCAATCAGTCCAATTGCAGCTCGGCGTTTAGCTAAAAGAGATGGGATCCTTTCTATTGGTGAAATCACATAATTCATAAGTTGTAAAAAGACCAATACAATACCTGGTGTCACATTATATCCTGAAACTGCCATCCACGCTCCTATTAAAAAAATCCCCAATCTCATAATAACACTGGCCGCTGTTCCTCTTAAATTAATACTTTCTTCCACATAACGACTTCGAAACTTTAAATTTTCTATCCTTCTATTTTCAACCAAAAAATTATTTTTCATTTCTTTTTCAGCCTTAAAACTTTTTATCACAGGAAATCCAAGCAAAATATCTTTCATAATTCCCACAAAGTTACTATTTCCATCTGAAACTTTTTTCTCAGCATCTACCATCTTTGAAGTAAGTGGTAAGGATGCCACAATAGGAAGAATTGATAGCCCAATCCCTAATGCCGTTAATATAGGACTATAGTAAAGCATTAATATTAATGCTCCTATAAAACTAATTACCAAATCAATAATCTCTAAAATACTGTCAAAATACTCTTCTTCTATATTTTTAACATCATTCGTATACATAGATAAATACTGATTTGTATTTTCCTTTTGAAATGAAGAAATATTTTTATCTATTAGTCTTTCAAAAGAACATTGTTTATAATGCAAAATTGATTCATACAAATATTTAGGACGAGCTACTCTGTAAATAATATATGCAAAAATAAATACCAAAAAAGTTATAAGGGATACTGCACTTACTTCCGAAATCGTCATATGGCTATTTCCAGACACAATATCAATAATTGTTTGTAATAACCATGAAATAATAATATTGTATATACTCAAAACAATCATTGATATACATGCCAATAAAAACCATTTTCTACTATGTCGAAAGACCTTTTTTAAATATATCCTACGTTCAGCTTTCATTCTTATAACCATCCCTTTCGCTTCACTCAAGCACAAAATATTATCAATATATTTCTATGTCGAGCATTTATATATTTATATATTATATAACCTCTTGTATAAATTCAATATTTTTTTCGTTTTTATACATTCTTTTTCATCTATTAAGTACACATTAGATATCTTATATCAAAATATTATAGTGACAAATTACTTGTATCGCGCCTCAGCAAATACGCCCTTTGATAATTCCCCATCTCTTCTACTGACCGGAACATCAATCTTTTGATCTGCTCTTCTGTCAGTCCCTTTTCCAGGCACTCAACAATCATTTCTTTCTGTCCTTGGCTTAGCTGATCCGCATACCGCTCCATACATTCCAAAATGCTGCCTGACAGATCATATTTCTGTACCTCTGAAAGTCTTTGCTTTTCCTCCAAATCCTGAAAAAATATAACATCCTCCGGAACGGATGACTGCGCCATTTCGCCCGTTCGCCTGACAAATTCTGCCCGTTCTTTTCTTGCCTGCAGAAACTGTGCTTCAATCTCCTGTTCGGTTGGCTTTGGATGCTTTCGAAAATTCAAATATAAAAAGGCTTCCCGGTCAATCTCCCGGTAGTAGATCCCCTCTTCTTTTTTGGCCATCTCCTGATAGGCATCCCGTTCTTCCCGATTCAAAAACTGGATCTGCTTTTTCGGTTCCAATGTAAAGTATGTCCGTTGTTCCTCATCAAAAACCACGTTCACCGGATGATGATATCCCGTCTTCCCTGCCAATTGTTCCATTTGCTTCCACTCTGTGGTCTGAAATGGGATTGCCTTTTCATCAAAAATAGGATACTGACCTTCGATAAAGATCAGGCAATGCTTTCGGCTCATTCGTTTAACTGCCGCAGGAGTCATCAGACTTCTTCCCAGTTTCTGATTTTGAATATTGGAGTTTCCATGTGCCCCAAATGTCCGCCCATCGTTCCGAACGTCAATGGTCATCTCCCCCAACAGCTCCGAAATATATTTATGGGTACTTTTAGCTCCTGGCCCCGATCCCATATAGATGGTAATGGCACAGTTCTCCACAAAGATTTCCCACTTATCCTGTTGAAATAAGGCTTTGATCTGTGCAATGGATTGTAAAATCGGAACAATGGACATATTTCTTCCCCGGATTGTACCCATCAAAGATTCTGTTTTACTTGGTTTGGGTCCTGCATAAAATTCATCCGCCCACAGTCTGACATGAATGGGCAATGCCCCTCCACATTCATGGTCTGCCGTATGGATCAGCACATCAAACATAGTGGTATAAAACATGGAAATCAAAAAATTAAAAGACGGATCATTGTCTGGCATGACCAAAAACAACGCCGTCTTTTTCCCTGGAATATTCTCTGCCCCAGTTCCCAGACTTCGAATCTCCATATCATCAGCTTCTAAAATTCTTTTGATTGCAGGTGTTTCGCACAATCGCAACATAGCGTTTACCATTAAGATTACGCAACTGACTGTTTCCTGTGCTTCCATATTTCCCTTGAGTTTCCGGTAATCCCGTACCGGTGGATATTCCGGGCCATATCTTCTCGCAAGATCGTCCATTTTTTCCTGTAACCGGGTACTGTTTTCTTCCGATCCTGGCTGCATCTCTAAATTTGCCAATGCTAAAACCCGTGGCAATGTGGCTGCCTGATACTGTTCCGGATGTTCTTTTTTCTCCCGTTCCTGCCGCAGCCACTCATAAGAAAATAAAGACATAAGATACAGACTGACTGCCTGATCCCAAAAAGGCTCCCCTTTCATGGCATCCGGTGGCTTCACAGACTCCTGCAGATTAGTAATCAACTTGACCAATCCCACTTCATCCCGAATGTACACAAACGGATTCCATCTGTCGGACTCTTCCGGATTGATGAGGTTTAACACCTTTACTGCGATATGCTTCTCTTTTAAATAATTTCCTGTTTTTCGCAGCAATTCCCCCTTAATATCCAACACAACATTGGTCATAGAAGCTAACAGGATATTGGGAATAACTAATGATGTGGATTTATAACTTCCCGACCCTCCCAGGATCAAAAGATTCATATTTGACAGTTTTCCATTATCTACAGCCACATTTTTGCTTAACAGTGTATTCTTCGTTTGATCTTTATTCATTAAATTTCGCTGAATCTGTTTTAAATCTGCCCACTGCTCGGAGCCATACTCCACTCCCATCTGTCGGTTCCGGTAATAATCCATCAGATAGGTAACAATCCCGATCCACACAATCAGCGCAATTCCAAGAAACGTAAATGTCAGATCATTCCACCAATTCTGCAATGGATGCAACAAGATGTAGACAAACTGATTCTGCCAATTTTCCAATGTTACCCCTTCCAGTTTTGCCAGACCACTCAGATAATACGCAGTAACCATCAGCAATACAAATAAACTGAGTAAAAGTCCCCATGGTAATTTTCGTCTCTCTACCATATCTTAGATTCCTTTCTTTGGAATGGTCGGAACCTTGGATGGAGCCTGTTTTATTACATTTTGAATCATTTCTTTTTCTGCAGTATTTTTCTGCAGGGATTCTTTCTTACCAAATTTTCTGGACACAGGTTCATACCGTTCTGCATACAACCGTTCTCCTGTACTTCTTTTTTCAGATGGAACCATACTTCCATCTGCATTTAAGATTAGCTGCTCCTCTTTTCGTTCCACAAATCCGATGTATGTTTTTCCATCATCTGTTCGAAATACCTGCTCTGTAGGTAACACCAACGTCTGCTCTCCATCTCCCCAGGTTCCTGGAATTCTGCTTGCAAACATTCCACGCCTTTCCATATCCCAGCTACTTGCCAATTGAGACTCCTGGACCAGTGTCTCATGATTGATTGTGATTTCAATAAACTCTGGATTATTATGAAACTCCTGATACTGCTCATTATTCATTGATCTGATCGATTGTTCCTGTTTCAATACCTTTTGTTCTAATTCTCCCGGTTCTTGCCCTTCATATTTGCTGACAGCTTCCTGTATTTCTTTCGAAGACGTATCCACATAGGATTCTTCATCCATAGCACCTGTTTCTCGGTACTTTCCCATATCAATAGTGTGAAAGTCTGGAATTTCTTTTCCATCTGTCAGACACTGTTCCTGATACATTCGATACCAATGCTCCACTTTTGCAAGATCCGCATTGGCCACCACAACCTGTATGTCTCCATCGCCTACATTTAAGTCTGGTAGCATAGAATAATTTACCTGCAGAACATCAAAATCATCCTTTAGCAAGTCTACATTCTGCTCAATCGGAATACTGACAATACTGGTTCTTCCACTGGTCAGGTTGTTCAGATCCCGTAACTCATGCTCTCCCCCTTTCATCGCTGCCATTAAAAACCGGTCATACCAGGCTTGAAATTTCAACTTATCTTCTCCATAAATTGCCACCTGTACAAGTCCATCTGCCTGATTCAAATCCGGCAGTTCTACATACCGAACCCCTCGCTCTTCCATTTGGATGACAAATCCGGCTTTTTCTAACTCCTTCCAACTTCCTATAGGAATGTTTACAATCTGATAATTTCCTTCGGTCAATTTGGCAAATTCCTGAAAGTTCTGAAACTCCCTTCGGTTTAATAGTCCTTCTTTATACATTCTCGCAAAGTGCTGAATCAGCAGGATTGTTCCTGCCGCTGTTAGTTTAAATACCGGATCCATCATAATTCCCAGTCTGCCTACTCCTTGTAGTGCCATCAAAACTTCCTGTCTTCCTCTTTCGTTCTCCATATCTACTCCTTTTGTCGTTCCTGATAAGTTTCCAATACGGCTTGAAAAATCGCATCCCGCAGCCGTTTAGAAGGACTGTATATCACATCCTGGTATCCCTTTTTCTCACTGTAATATTGCGGCATATGGCAAAACACCCCATATTTCCCTCGTTTTAACAGAATTCCTTTCACCGTAACCCCAAGGACACGGATCGTTGCTTCTCCCACAAGAGGAGTCTTCTTCCCTTGTGGAAACACCTGCAGATGCAAGACTTCGATTGTGGGAAGATACAAATCTTTTGTGATTTCCATCCGGATCGCCTCCCGGACTGCCTCTGTGATCTGATTTCGTAGTGAATCCTCCACGATTACCAAGTCCTCCCATCGTTCTCCCTGCTTTCTTCTGGGAAAACTGACAAACGCCTCCTTGATTCCTGCTCCTTTTTCGCATGTCAAAATCCGTATCTGAAATGTCAGTAGCTGATCCAAGGTAATGGTTCCATACCCCCAGACTGTTCCCTGATTCTGATCTGGAAGGTAGAGCTGTACCTGTATCTTCATCACGCTATTCCTCCTTTTCCTTTTTCTTTTGATTCCATGGCTTTCTCCGACTGCCCCAAAACATTTGTGGATGCTCGGAAAGCAACTGCTTGATTCGCTCCATTTGTTCCACAGAAAGGCAGGATTTTGCCAAATACAACACTTCTTCCATTTCCTCGCCTTGTTCCAGACAATCCAGCAAATAACTCTTTTGCTCCTGGCTAAACTTCTCTTCTTCTAACACCTGTTTGACAAATTGATCCATTTGCGCCTGTTTCCTATGTAGCTGTGTTTTCCGCCGTTTTTTCTTCCACAGTCGGTTCCAAGTAACCGTCTGGAGCTTCACTCTCAACGATACGGAATTTTCCATAAGGTAAAAGGTCTGCGAAAGTAGAAGCGACACCCTCAATGTCTGCATGGATTGTTTTTACCACTTCATTTTTCTTGTATAGCTTGCCCTCAACCAATACCGCATTATCATTTAAGGAAATGATGTCAAAGGCAGTATCTTTCAAAGTAGCACTTCCTTGTGGCTTTGTATCGCCAGTTTCTAAATCTCGTTTCTGAATTTTCACACCGCCACGGATAACCTTGTCTGATACGGAAAACTGGTTACTTCCAGTTAATACGGCAAGGTCGCCGTCCTCGGTAATCTGTGTAAGGTATAAGCCTTTTATCTGTTCGGACTTATCGCCAGCCTGCATATATGCACCGTCTAACAAGTAGCCGTTTGGAGCTTTCGTTTCCTCTACGGTTAGCGTTCCAAGTGGAAGAACTGCTTTGCCGTCCTGCATATAGAAGCTGTCGCCAGATACCTTGTATGCGTCCGCTAATTTTGTGATGTAGTGGGTTATCCCGTCACTGTCAGTTTCAGCGATTGTCTTTGTAACCCATGTACGAGTAGCTTCGGCAGGGAGATTGTCTTTATTGTAGAAGCCAGCATAATACTTCCATGTAAACTCTGCTCCCTCTAAAGAAGCGTTCCCCTGCGGATTGTCTTTCTGCGTTTCCATATCAATCTTGAAAAGCTCAATCAAAGTATCTGTTACTTTCGGCGTATCTGATACTTTTAAGGTTGCTGTTTCGCCAGCTTTGATTGTCAATGGATAAACTGTTTTATCCACTTTATATCCTGCTGGTGCGGATAATTCCTTGATATAGACTGTGCCAGCCGTTACCTCTGCAACGTCTGTATTTCCGTTTTCATCAGTCGTAAGGGTGGCAAGCTGTTTCGTGCAGTCCTTATCAGAAAAGACACCGTAAGTTGCACCAGCGACAGAGTAATTCCCGTTGCCGTCTGTAATGCTGGTATTACTGGAAGTCTTTTGCAGTTTCGCATTTCCGACATTCAGCTTCGCCCAGAATTGTCCCAATTCCTGCCCCTCGCCAGAGTAGATATAACCGCCACATTCATAGCGTCCTTTATTCTCTTTGACAAAGGCTCTTGCACCAGCGAAAACTTCGTCCTGCGTTGCCTTTGGAATTTCATTATAAGAAGCTCGCACGTTATCACATTGCCAGCCAAGATGTACGCTCAATCTCTGCCAGACTACAAGCTGTCTTAAAAGGTAAGCGTGATTTTTACTTATTCCGCTGTGGCTGTCTGTGTACTGTTTTACATATTCGATAGATAAGGCAACGTCGCTTATCTGGTCGGCACTCATACGGGTGCTTGCGTCAGCTCTGGTCTTGTAACCATTCTTAAAGTCTGTGTTAATGTCGATACAGTAAGCGTCCTCGCCCTCAACGGTCAAATGTCCCTCATTAAAGGTAGAACCAATCGAACCGTCATTCATTACTTTTTCGACGATACCGACACGCTCTTTTGACTCCGTCCAGTATTGCTTACTTTCTGCATGAACGGGTATTGTCGGCAAAGCAGTAACGACAGTCGCAAGAGCTAAGAAGCCCGTACACAATCGTTTTAACATCTTTTTCATAAGTCTAATGCTCCTTTCATTTTTGGTAAAAAAATAGACGCTCATTTCTGAACGCCTTACATTGAAAAGGGATACTTCTTTACAAGTACCCCTAAAGTTTAGTATTTAATTGTTTGTGTTCCCACACTCTATATCAACTACTACTGAAACATTGATATAGTTTTTTATCTCTTTATTTCTGATTTTATCGCCCTCGCTTGTAAAGACGATATGCTTGAAAAAGTGCCTAAAATTAAGGATTTCTACATAGTTCGTCTTTGTAGCAACACACAAGTCTCCACATGCACCGTCTGACAAAACTGATCCACCGCCACACTCTTCACAACCTCATATCCTCTTGCCTGTATCATCTCCAGATCCCGTGCCAGACTGGTCACTTTACAGGAAATGTAGACAATCTTGTCCACTCCGTAATCCAGGATTTTCGGCAAAGCCTTTGGATGAATCCCGTCTCTTGGCGGATCCAGGACGATCACATCCGGTTTTTCCTCAATCTCATCCAACACTTTAAATACGTCCCCGGCAATAAATTTACAGTTGGAAAGTCCGTTGTGTGCAGCATTTTCTTTGGCTGCCTCCACAGCTTCCTCGATAATCTCCACACCGATCACCTGTTTTGCCACCGGCGCCAGCACCTGCGCGATCGTCCCAGTTCCGCTGAACAAATCGAACACTGTCATATCGTTGATATCTCCGATATAATCACGAACTGTACTGTAAAGCACTTCCGCCCCTCTTGAATTTGGTTGAAAGAAAGAAAACGGCGTGATCTTGAATTCCAAATTCAACAGCTTCTCATAAAAATAGTCCTGCCCGTAAATGATTCTGGTCTCATCACTCTGAACCACATCAGAAAGAGAATCATTTAAAATATGAAGAAATCCCACGATTTTCCCTTCCAGTTCCAAATTAAGGAGTGCCTCTTTTAATGGAGACATATCGTGTTCTTCCTGTGTAGTTGTAACCAGATTGACCAGGATTTCTCCTGTGCGGTCACCTCTCCGAAGCAGCAAATGACGCAGATAGCCTGTATGCTGCATTTTCTTATAATAGCTGACATTTCGCTCCTTAAAATATTCCAGCACACAATTTAAGATTTTTGTCATGTCATCATGTACCAGCTTGCAGTCTGACGCTGTCAGCACATCATACGTGCTGCCTTTTTTATGCAGTCCCAATGTCAGAGGCCCGTCCTTATACTCGTCGCCGAACGAGAACTCCATCTTATTGCGGTATGCAAATTCTTTCGGACTTGCCTTCACTCCTTCAAAAAGATATTCACCGTTCACTGCTTCATTCAGAATGTTTTTCACCTGTTCTGCCTTCATGTCCATCTGTGCTTCATAAGACATGGTCTGGTACATACACCCTCCGCATACCGGGAAAATGCTGCACACCGGTTTTCTTGTTTCCAGCGGAGATTTCTCCAGCACTTCCAACAGGCGCCCCTCTGCATTTCCTCGCTTAAACTTATTCACACAGAATTTTACCTTCTGTCCCGGAATCCCGTTCTTTACGATCACAGATTTGCCTTCTTCTGCAACTGTGACAACTCCTTTATTGGGAAACTCCACTTTTTCTATCGTTCCTTCTAATACTTGTCCTTTTTTCATTCTCTTTTATCCTTATCTTTTCTTTGTTTTTGTAATACTTCCTGACGAAAAAAGAGACAGGGTGCAGTGTATTCCGACCACATCCTGTCTTCTGTTCTCTTTTCGTTCTGATTAAACCTGATCTTCCTCACTGAAATAATCATCGAAATCATCATCAAAATCTTCTTCGAAATCTTCCAGATAATCCGGTGTAAAGAAGCAATATACCGCATATGCGATCGCTGCCACTGCTGCAACAGCACCTACAATCGCCAATACCCAGATGACTGTCTTTTTCACTTTTTCATCATCTTTCTTTTTCAGTAATTCATTCAGTTTTGACTCTGCGATCAATTCCTCAACTTTACTCATATATTCACGTCCTTTCTCCTTGCCGCCGTACAGGTTTGCTTTTCATTATTATAACACTATCATTTTCAGATTACTACTGATTTATGCCAAATTCACATAATTTCTATAATTTTACCAAACGGGCAAATCCGGCAAACATTTTTTTCACTCCGGCGGTGTCAAACTCTACGGTTACCTCAAAATCTCTGCCGCCTTCCGTAATCTGTGTCACGGTTCCTTCTCCAAATTTCATGTGCCGGACACGGTCACCCACACCATAATCCAGCCCCTTTTCTTTGCTGACTGCAAACTGTTTTGGCGCAGCCGCAGAAAATGCCTTTGCCTTAAAGGTTTGTTTTGCCTGCGTATACGCAGTCTGTTTCGGAATCTCCTGTCTTTCTTCAAACATTTTCGAAGAACGGTTGCCATTGTCAAGCAGTTCCAATGGAATTTCTTTCATAAACCGGGACACTTTATTGTACTGTGTCTCTCCCCGCACCATCCGCCGCATAGCACTGGTCATGGTCAACTTCTGCTCTGCTCTTGTGATTCCCACATAGCAGAGGCGCCGCTCTTCTTCCATATCCTCCCTGTCATCTGATGTAACTGTCATATAACTTGGAAACAGTCCGTCTTCCATTCCTGCCAGATACACATGTGGAAATTCCAGACCTTTTGCACTGTGCAGTGTCATTAAAACTACATAATCCTGTTCCTCATCCAGACTATCAATGTCTGCCACCAATGCGACTTCCTCCAAAAATCCGCTAAGCGTCGGTTTTTCGTCCTGATCCAGACGGGACTCTTCATAAACCGCAACCTTGCTTCGAAGCTCGTCGATATTTTCAATTCTCGTCTCTGCCTCTTCTTTTCCTTCTGCTTCCAGACTCTCTATGTATCCAGTCTTATCGATCACTTCCTGCAAAAGATCCGACAGACTTAAAGTTTCTGCCACTCCCTTAAAGTACTCGATCAATGCCACAAATCCTTCCAGCTTTGCAGCACCTCTTGCCACCCCCGGTATCAGATCCAGCCCTAAAAGAGCATCATAGAATCCGATTCCTCTGGACGCCGCTGACTCCTGAATTCGATTGATCGTAGTCAGGCCAATGCCTCGCTTCGGTACATTGATGATCCTTCTGACTGCCAGATCATCTTTTCCATTGTCGATGGTCTTCAGATATGCAAGCACATCCTTGATTTCTCTTCTCGCATAGAAATTCACACCGCCGACAATCTTATATGGAATATTCTGTGCCACAAACCGTTCCTCAAACAGGCGGGACTGCGCGTTAGTCCGGTATAAAATCGCATGATCATTGTAAGATGCCCCGTTTCTTACTTCCCTTTCAATGTCATCTGCAATATATTCTGCTTCATCATATCCGGTATCAAACTGGCAGAACTTAATCTTCTCTCCTTCGCCGTTGTCTGTCCAAAGCTGCTTGTCCTTTCTGCCCACATTGTTGCTGATCACTGCATTCGCAGCATCCAGGATATTGCCTGTAGAACGATAATTCTGCTCCAGTTTGATGACTGTCGCATCGGGAAATTCCTGTTCAAAATTCAAAATATTTTTAATATTCGCTCCCCGAAATTTATAAATGGACTGATCATCATCACCGACCACACAGAGATTTCTGTATTTGCCCGCCAGCAGACTCACCAGCTGAAACTGTACGGTATTTGTATCCTGATACTCATCCACCATAATATAACGAAACCGCTCCTGGTAATTCTCCAACACATCCGGCTGAGTCTCAAACAACTGCACAGTCTTCACGAGCAGGTCATCAAAATCCAGTGCATTATTGGCATGCATCTGCTTTTCATACTCCTGATATACCTTAGCGATCTTCTCTTTTCCAAAATCTCCCTGCGCATTCAATGCATACTCCTGCGCGGAAATCATCTCATTTTTAGCTGCCGAAATCGCCGCTAAAAGATTTCTCTCCTTATATACCTTCGTATCGATCTGCACCTGTTTACAGACATCTTTCATCAATGTCTTCTGATCATCCGTATCGTAGATTGTAAAATTCGTATCATACCCAAGGCGGTCAATATGTCTTCTCAAAATCCGTACACAAGTCGAATGAAACGTGCTCACCCAGATACTCTCTGATCCAAATCCTACCAGATTATCCACACGCTCCCGCATCTCCCCGGCCGCCTTGTTCGTAAACGTGATCGCCAGGATATTCCATGGATTCACACCCTTTTCTTCTATTAAATATGCAATCCTGTGCGTCAGCACTCTCGTCTTTCCCGATCCCGCTCCCGCAAGGATCAAAAGCGGACCATCTGTGCAGTAGACCGCCTCCCTCTGCTGTTCGTTCAGTGTATCATAAATGCTCATAATTGATCTCCTTTAATTGTCATGACTCTATTATCGAACATAGTTTCGTTCAAGTCAACTATATTATGGAAACAGATAAAAAATCTCCGCCATTTCCTTACAAAACAGCGGAGATTTTAATGACTGTATTCACTTCATAACATCTCTGATCTTATGAGGAATCATCACTACTTCTGCCGGGATATCGTTATCTTTATAACTATCATCGATACATTCGTCCCAATATTCCAGATGCCTGATATCGATATAGCTTTCTGAATCGTACACCTCTGTACCACCTTCTCCCTGTACAGAGTACCAATACAGAAATTCTGTTCCGTTGACCACTTCCCGGTGAATCGATTCTACAAACATTTTTTCATTCTCTAAGGTAAGAAGTGTATCTTCCATATGTTCATTCAGAAAGGCCATCCATTCATCTACTTTCCCGGATTTTCCTTCTTTTACCTTAAATCGACTGAGTTCTGCTTTCAACATCTGAAATCCTCCCGTTTTTCTTTTAGTTTACTCTCGTTATGATCATATATCAATAATAAATACTGCTTGACTATCTGGTTTTCATTACTATATAATAAGTACATCGAGGTGATTATATGACAATTGATACAAATGATATTTTAAACAGCATACTGGAAAGTCTGTCCCGGATCGACTACATTCATCCCGAGGATATTCCGAATATCGACTTATATATGGATCAGGTGACCACATTTATGGATACTCAGCTTTCTTCAACCAAGCGCTACGCAGATGACAAGATTCTGACCAAGACCATGATCAACAATTACGCGAAGAACAATCTGCTTCCGCCGCCTGTTAAAAAGAAATATTCCAAGGATCATCTGCTCCTTCTGATTTTTATTTACTATTTTAAAAGTATTCTTTCCATCAAGGATATCGAGACACTGTTAAAGCCGATGACAGATGCCGGCTTTGGTCAGGATTCTGACAAGGATGCTTACAGCCTTGCCGATATGTACCAGCAGATCTGCACCATGTGCAAAGGCCAGCTTGAACCGCTCAAAGAAAATATCGCTTCTGCCTGGGAGACTGCCGGAGAGACATTTTCCGAGATTCCCGATACCAGCAAAGATACTTTTCAGATTCTGGCATTTATCTGCAGCCTGAGTTTTGACGTATACGTAAAAAAAATGATGATTGAAAAACTGATCGATACGTTTTCCAGCGAAGATTCTTCCCATAAGAAATAAAAATACCCGGCTATACTGGCCGGGCATTTTTATTTCTTCACATCTTTTATTTTTCCATCCGCTCAAACACCATATCGTATCCGTCATTTCCATAATTCAATGACCGGTTCACACGACTGATCGTTGCTGTGGATGCGCCTGTCTTCTCTGCAATCTCCAGATATGTCTTCTGCTCTCTTAACATCTTTGCCACTTCAAATCTCTGGGAAAGTGAGAGCAATTCATTGATGGTACAAATATCTTCAAAGAATGTATAACACTCCTCTTTGTCCTTCAGACTCAAGATTGCATCAAACAGGTAATCTACTGCTTCTGTTCTGATTTTTTTACTCATCTCTTACCTCTCCTTTGTCAGTCAGGTCACTACTTTTACATTTTATCACACTAAATTTTTAAAGTCCACTTTTTTATAGAGATTTTAGAGATTCAGACAATTTTCAATTTTTTAAAGAAATATTACGATTCTTTATAATTATTCAAAAACTCCTTTAATTTATTAAAATCTGTTGTCACCACCAGCTCTTCCGGGAACTTGCAAAATTCCAAAACTTCCTTTACATAGCTGAAATTTCCAGCATCCACGTCAATGTGTGCATCACTTCCCGTTGTCACACAAACTTCATATTGTTTGCATAATTCTAACATTTGCAGCACATTTTCCCTGGTATTTTTTCTGAATCCATCCGGTCTTAAGGAACTGTTATTGATCTCCAAAAGCGTCTTTGTCTCCTTTGCAGTTTGAACCAACACTTCGTAATCTACCGGAAATCTGCCGTCATCCGGATGCCCGATAATATCAACATACGGCTTTTTCATAACTGCCGTATAAGCTTTCGTATTTTCTTCTCTGGTATGATCAAGTCCATAACATGGAGAATGAATCGATGCGATCACAATGTCCAGATTTCTGCAGAGAGATTCTGAAAGATCCAGATCTCCGTTCGGATTCATAATGTTGAGCTCCGTTCCAAGAAGCAGTTTCACACCATGCATTTCGCGCGGGATCACATTAAAATTCCGGAAATAAATCTCCTGACAAGATCCCGGCATTTGAGGTGCATGTTCTGTCAAAGATAATACTTCCAGTCCATTTTTTGATGCTGCATATGCCATTTCTTTCAAAGAACTGTATGCATGTCCGCTTGCAATTGTATGTGCGTGTGTATCTGCGATCAATCTCATAATTTATCCACTCCATTTCTTTTGATTTTTTATTCAGTATACCACATTTTGTTCTGAATACAATTTTTCATCATGGATACACTAAATCCGAGGTGATAATTTTGGATAAAGAAAAACAAAAAGAAATGAAAAAAAATCAAGAACTGATTGACCATTATGATTATTTAAAAAATGCCGCTTCCTCCACAGACTGCACCGGACTGATCCCGGCGCTGCCCGAATCCGAGGACGAGCTTGATGCCTACAATGATGTTTATCAATATCAGACTCCACTCGTCAAACCAAAATCATAGAGGGAGCACACCCGGTTACTGTTCAGTAACACACCCACTCTCCAATCACGATAATTTGACAAAAAACGTTGTTCTTCGTCAAACAAAATGCTATAATGTCTTTATCGTAGGTAAAACGAGTCACAACAAGTGATACAAAGGAGAGATATAAATAATGAAATGCCCAAAATGTGGAAAGGATGTCATTTTACAGAAAAAGCAAGTAGGGGTTGATGAAAATGGCAATCCGGTTTTAAACGAATACGCAATCTGCAAAGACTGCAAAAAACAATGGAATCTTGACAAACAACGTGCAAAAAAATCGGCTCCTAAACCGGCTGCTTCTGTAGCAAAACATACAGAAGCAGCTCCAAAGCAGGAGGCGCCAAAAGCACCTGTAGAAAAAACAGAAGAAACAAAAGCAACAGAACAAAAGAAAATCGCTGAGCACACAGACGAGCCAAAACAGCCTGTACAGAAAAAGAAGCGTCCAGCTTCCGAAAGACCTGTTTCTGAGCATTCCGAAAGACCGAAAAAGAAACGTCCGGTCTCTGATCATTCTGAAGAAGCGCCTCGGAAAAAACGTCCTGATTCCGAAGCTTCTGATGCTGTACCTAAGAAAAAACGCCCGGCTCCTGCAGATTCAAAAACAAGAGTGATTTCTGTTCCGGAAGAATTCAAACAGGAACCTTCCGAAGAAGGGCAGCGTTACGGTAATATTCCTTCTGAAAAAGTACGTGCAAAACGTGAACGTGCAGTGAAAAAAAGTTACGAGGATATGCTTGCATCTGATCCGGACAGAAAGTCTGTACACAAACGCAAGCCGGCGCCGAAGCCAGTAGAAGAACCGGAAGAAATCGAAGACGAGGAAGAATATGAGGATGATTACATCACTCCAAGATTCCGGGTACTCCGTGTGATTTTCGGACTTCTTTCTATCGTAGCGTTTGGTTTCTTTACATACAAAGGAGTGATCAGCGGACTGGACAGCATTACCTCCGGAAGTAATTCCAACATTGGTACTTTCTATGTCATCATGGCACTTTGCATGCTGATCTCCGGACTGCTTCTTCTCATTCTTCAGAAGAGCAATACGATTTTTGCATTCCTGCTCCCGATGCTCTTTTATATCGGATGCAGCGTGATCGGTTTCCTGAAACATGGTGATGACAAGATGCTCTTATACAGTGCGATCGCATGTGTTGTACTTGCAGTGATCTTCCTGATCCTGACGATCTTGTCCAGACGTGACACTGAGGAAGACGAAGACTTTGATGATTATGATGATCCATTCGAAGAGGATCACGATAACTACTAATTTTAAATTATAATTTTATGCCGGTCTGATTTCATTCAGACCGGTTTTTTTCACGCTTCTTTTTTTCCGGCATATACTTTTAGTAACATCTTTAAAAACTATGGAGTGCTTATGAAAAAAAGAATTCTCACATTTCTTCTTGCCGCATCCATGATCCTGCTTACGGGATGCCACTCTTCAAACAACAGTACCCCGACCGGCGGCAATCCGGATTCTTCCAAAGAGGAATTGACAAAACTCACCTTAAATGAAGTTGCACACTCAATTTTCTATGCCCCTATGTATGTTGCCATTGAAAAAGATTATTTCCGGAAAGAGGGCATTGAACTGGAACTCGTCACAGGATTTGGAGCCGACAAAACGATGACTGCTGTACTTTCTGGTGAAGCAGATATCGGATTTATGGGGTCGGAAGCTTCCATTTACACGTATAACGAAGGCGCTTCTGACTTTGTTGTAAACTTTGCCCAGCTCACCCAGCGCGCAGGCAATTTTCTTGTTGCCAGAGAAGAGAGGCCCGATTTTGAGTGGACAGATTTAAAAGGAAGCACTGTACTTGGCGGACGAAAGGGCGGAATGCCGGAAATGGTTTTTGAATATATCTTAAAGCAACACGGTATGGATCCGAAAACCGATCTGAACATTGTACAAAACATTGATTTTGGTTCCACTGCCGCCGCATTCTCAGAAGGTCAGGCCGACTATACCGTAGAATTTGAACCCGGAGCCACATCCCTGGAAACAGGCCAGAAAGGATATGTGGTCGCTTCTCTCGGAACCGACAGCGGATACATTCCTTATACCGCTTTCAGTGCCCGCAAAAGCTATATCAGTGAACATTCAGATACTATTCAGGGATTTGTAAATGCCCTGCAAAAGGGAATGGACTACGTACAGACACATTCTCCGGAAGAGATTGCCAAAATCATTGAACCGCAATTCCCGGAAACAGACCTTTCCACGATCACAACCATCGTATCCCGCTATTATGAGCAGGATTCCTGGAAAGAAAATCTGATCTTTGAACGTGACAGCTTTGAACTGCTCCAGGATATCCTGGAAAGCGCCGGCGAGCTGAAGGTCCGCGCTCCTTATGAAAAACTGGTCACAACTGATTTTGCAGAAAATGCCGGACAAAATTAGTGCTTCACAATTTCTTTTGGTTTTATTAACATTAGATTCAAATTTATATCACATTTTTTACACAATTTCTTTTTATACTATAATTGTTCAAAAGAACAGAACACTTTTTCATAAACTTTTTCCCCCTTTGAGTCACAGAAATGTGGCTCTTTCCTTTTGTCCTTTTATTCTTGCATCTTCTCTGATGCAGTGTTACTCTATAGTTAATAACTTTTCAGGAGGGAACACCATGATCGATAAGAAACTCATCCCTGTCAAAGGATTAAAAAAAGAACCCTTTTCAGGTTCTCATTTTGGAATGCGCTATTATTTTTGTGCTGACGATACAAAAGAAAACTTTCTCGTATTTGTATATCCGGAGCCATGGTCATTTGAAAAGACACCAGACGAACAAAAAACACAGAATACATTTCCCATGACCGAGGATGGAATGGATGCTGCGATTTCCTGGCTTTTGGAGCAGTACGATGCACGCAGGGATTTCTGGAACTCTGTTTCCAAAAACACGATGCATCTCGTCAATCAGACTTCCTAATTCTAAAAAATCTATAAGCTCCTTTTTATACTTTCATTACATTTAATTAAGATATTTTTTCACTTCTTGTCACATCTCATTCACAATTCACTGGTATTCTATATCTATCAACAAAAACAGAAGACGATGGCTGCACATGCAGCGCATCTGTGGTCATTGGACTTCGCCCAGATATTTATTTTTGACATTACCTAATTTTAGATAAATTTTCCCTTTTCTCAAGGCTGCACAGGATGAAAGTCCTGATGCAGCCCCTTTTCATATTACCGGATATATCCTTCCCGGTATGCCTTCTGTTTATTTGCCTCATACAGCTCTGCAAATACAGTCTCATAATAAGGTCTTACAAAAAATAATCCTGCCAGTCCAAATGAAATCTTTTCTAAAATAAACCAGCCGATAAATGAAAGATCTAATACGAATACATCCATTTTCTGCCCCATCATCATGCGGCGGCTGATCTGAAATGCCTCTTCTCTTGGCATTGTCGGATTCTCTGCCAGAATATATGGAATCATCCGATATTCATAGTGCTTGATAATCCCCGGCACGACAAGCAAAAGTGTCCAAAGTGCAGTATACAGATCTTTCAAAAAGATGGTCAATGCGATGTTTCCGTAATTTCCATTCTGAAATCCGAAAAAGATAGTTCCCGCAGACGGATTCTCTCTCCTGTTCTGAATAAAGAAACGAATGCCGCCTACATAGACCACGTTTCCCACAACAATCTTGATCAGAAGCAGTACCAATGCAATAAACAATGAAAAAACGGACCATAATACTCCAAACCAGTATCCCAACCCATCAAACAGACTTGACAACCAGCCCTGATATCCATAAGCAGGAAGAATATCGGTGTAATCTCTGATCTTCAACATGATCTCTTTTTTCGGTCCATCCGGTTCCATCATCAGCACAAGTGTCAAAATCAATGCCATGCCTACGCACATCCAGTAATTTTTATAAAAATTCATCTTTGCATTGTTTTTCAGCTGTCCTCTTGTCCAGTTCGGCATCTTTTTTCCTCCATTTCCGGCTCACTGTTTTGTTCTGTGGCCTGTTTTTTATTATACTTCTGAATGAAAGGAAAATCTACCGAATCCTTTGATATTCCGGAAAATACTTTTCAAAGCTCTTCTGCAGGCAGTCCCTTGTTTCTTTTTCCATCTGGCGATAGCGCTTCATCAGGGACTTTCCTTTTTCTGTCACCATACATTTTCCACCACTTTTTCCGCCGTGCCTGCGCTCCAACAACTCATAGCCCAGTTCTTTTTCTGCCCGGTTGATGATCTTCCAGCCTTTGCTGTAGGACATTCCCATTTCCCCACAGGCATCCTTCATGGACTCCGTCACCAGAATGTGCTCCATCAAAATGACCAGTCCCGGTCCAAATACCAGATCTTCCTGATATATTTTAATTTTTAATGTCGGATGAAACATCTCTCACATCCTCCTATTCTTCTAAAAGCAAAATTCGTTTCGGGTCCACCTGTACCCACTGCGGGATCTGTGTCTGTTCCCGCTCCATCTTCATCCACATATTTTCTTTCGGATTTTCTCTGTTTCGAAATAAAATCGTCCACTCAAACGGCGCGCGTACCTCGCGGTCCACAGCCACCGGAATTTTATTCTCACTATCATGTGACGAAGCATCCGCCGGATGAAAATCATGCGCCCGAATTCCTACATGGGTGATTTTTTCTGAAACTTTCCGGTCTACCGTCAATTCCACACCCCAATCCATTGCATACACTTTATGCATTCCACACTTTTTTGCTCTCGAAATATTTTTACATCCTGTCAGCCTCGCTGCAATAACACGCTCCGGCTGTTCAAACAGTTCTTTCGTATCTTTTGAAACCAGAATTTCGCCCTGCCCCATCACCATCGTTCTGTCACACAACTTGTATATTTCATCCCGGTCATGACTTACAATGATTGTCGTTTTTCCAAACTCCCGGAGATGTTGTTTCAACTCAAACTGGAGTTCTTCTTTTAAGTAACTGTCCAGTGCAGAAAACGGCTCGTCCAAAAGGAGCAGTTCCGGTTCACAAGCCAGTATCCTCGCCAGGGCCACTCTCTGCTGCTGTCCTCCAGAAAGACGGGCGGGATAGCCGGATGCCAGCTCTGACAGATGAAATTTTTCCATCATTTCCATTGCCCGCTCTCTTTTCGCCGCCTTTTTTCCCTGGATTCCTGATTCAATATTTTGAAACACTGTCATATTGGGAAATAAGGCATAACTCTGAAACAAATATCCCACACTGCGTTTTCTGGGCGGCAGATTTACTTTATGACCTCTGTGAAACAATTCCCGTTTTCCCAGGCAGATTTTTCCCGAATCGGGTGTCTCGATTCCGGCAATCGCTTTGAATGTCATACTTTTTCCGCAGCCTGAAGCTCCCAGAATCCCGATACATCCGCCTTCTGCCTGAAATTGTATATGCAGGGGAAAGTTCTTGAGTTTTTTCTCAAAATTCACTTCTAATACGTTCATCTGTACTACCTCCGGCTAAATTTCTGAAATCCGTGCGTGACTGCATTCATTCCTGTCACTACCAGGAATGAAATGATCACCAGAATCCACACATACTGATACGCTTCTTCCATATTTCCGGCTGACACCGCGGAATATACTGCAAGCGGAAGCGTTCTGGTCTCTCCTGCAATATTTCCTGCGATCATGGCAGTTGCTCCAAACTCTCCTAATCCTCTTGCAAATGCAAGGATTCCGCCTGACAAAATTCCGGACATAGCGTTTGGAAACCATACTTTCCAGAAAATGCACCATTCGGACATCCCAAGCGTCCTGCCTGCATAAAGGAGGTTTTCATCTACCTGCTGCAGCGCTCCTCTTGCCGAACGGTACATCAAAGGGAACGAAATCGCCACTGCTGCCAATACTGTTGCCTGCCATGAAAATGCAATCTTTGTCCCGAAAAATTCCAGAAAAAATCTCCCCACCGGGCGTTTTACCCCAAAGATGTACAACAGGAAAAATCCTGCCACCGTAGGCGGCAGGACAAGAGGAAGCGTCAGAATACCGTCACAGACCAGCTGCAGCTTTCTGCTGCGGATACGCTCCACGCCATATGCGGCTGCCAGTCCCAGAAAAAAAGTGATCACAATGGACACAGAAGCCGTTTTCATAGAAACAATGATCGGTGAAATCTCCATGTGCTCTCCTTCCCCAGTTACTCTGCATTCTTCTGAAAACCGTAGGATTCAAATACTTTCAGTGCCTCTTCGGACTGTAAAAACTCTACAAATTTTTCCGCTGCATCTTTATGCTTCGATGCGCTTACCACGCCGACCGGATAAATTGCAGGCTCTGCCAGACTGTCTTTCGGTGCTTCTGCCACTACTTTCACCTTATCTGTAGTCGCTGCATCTGTCGCATACACGATTCCGGCGTCTGCACTGCCCTCTTCTACCCATTTTAAAACTTCTGTAACATTGGTTCCGAGACTTGCCTTTGCAGACACTGTATCCCAGATTCCCAGATTGGTCAGCACTTCTTTCGAATACTGTCCTACCGGAACACTTTCCGGATCTCCGATTGCGATCACATTTGCTTTGGTAATATCCTCAAAGTTCTGCAGATCCAGCGTAGAATCTGCTGCTGTGATCAGTACGATCTGATTCTGAAGAAGATCTACCACAGAGTCCTTCTCCACCAATCCCTGCTCCGTCAGCGCATTCATCTGCTTCGTCGCCGCTGACATAAAGACATCTGCCTCAATCCCCTCTTCGATCTGTGTCTGTAATTTTCCCGAACTGTCATAGGTGCCTTTTACGGTAATATTCGGATTTTCCTTTTCAAACATAGGAAGCAGTTCTTCTTCATAAGAATATTCCAGACTCGCTGCAGCAGCCACCAGTAATTCTGCCGGTTTTTCCTCCTGCTTTGTTTCTTTTGTCTGTTCTTCTGTTTTTACTTCTCCGCATCCTGCAAGCAGGGAACCTGTCAATGCTGCCAGTGCCAGAATACTCCAGATTTTTCTTCGTTTCATCTCATACCTCCTCGTTTTGTGTTTTTCTTTTATTATACATCAAGTTATTTTCAAAAACAACTTGATGTGTAAATCGTGCAGGCGTTGAATCTCCTGAGAAATCAGCGCCTGCTCATTTCTTCTTTATTTCTTTTTCTTTTCATACGGTGTTCCATGAAGCGGCAGCTTCGTCTGGAACTCACCAGTCAGTTTATAATAGGCTCCCGTGATCGCCGGAGCTGTCGGGATTGATGTGATCTCTCCAATTCCGATTGCACCGTATCCCGGTTCTACTCCTGTTTTCTCGATGATCATGGACTCAATATGCGGCACCTTATCTGCCCGGAACAATCCCAGTGTTCCAAATCTGGAAACCGGACGCCCTTCCTTGATCTCATACTGTTCTGTCAGTGCATATCCCATTCCCATGACAACACCGCCCTCAATCTGGCCTTCCACACTGATTGGATTTACGGCTTTCCCCACATCATGGGCTGCCACCATTTTCTGAATCGTTCCATCTTCATTCAAAATACAGACCTGTGTTGCATATCCATATGCCACATGAGAAACCGGATTCGGAACATCACTGCCCATTTTATCCGTCTTTGCAAGATATTCTCCGTAGTATTCCTTTCCTTCCAGTTCCTGAAGTGAATGTGTCTTTAAATCTTCACACAATTTTTCACAGGCCCGTTTTGCCGCTTCTCCTGTGATCAATGTCTGTCTGGAACCGGATGTCGTTCCGGAATCCGGAGAATTGGATGTGTTTGCAGGACAGTACCAAATCTGCTCCACCGGAATCTGAGCGGTCTGCGAAACCACCTGTGTCAGGACTGTTCCAAGTCCCTGACCGATACAGGAAGCTCCCGCATGAATCTGTACCATTTTATTCTGCACCAGCAGACGGCATCTTCCCCAGTCCGGCAGCCCCACGCCTACACCGGCATTTTTCATCGCACAGGCGATTCCTGCATACGGCGCCTGTTCATAAATCTCTTTGACAGCCTCCAGTGTCTCTGCAATTCCTGTAGAGGCATCTGCGATCTGTCCGTTTGGAAGCACCTGTCCGGGCCGCACCGCATTCCGATATCGGATCTCCCATGGAGAGATTCCCACCATCTCCGCCAGCAGATCCAGATTCCGTTCTGCTCCAAAACAGGTCTGTGTCACGCCGAATCCGCGAAATGCTCCAGCCGGCGGATTGTTGGTATACACGGCTTTTCCGTCAATGTCAATGGTCTGGAAATTGTAAGGCCCTGCCGCATGGGTACAGGCTCTTTGCAGAACCGGTCCGCCCAGAGATGCATACGCACCTGTATCCGATACAACTACAGCTTTCATTGCAGTCAGATATCCGTTCTCATCACATGCTGTGGTAATATCCATCCACATCGGATGCCGTTTGGGATGCACGGTGATACTTTCCTGTCTGGACAGCTTTACTTTAACCGGACGCTTTGTCAGGTATGCCACCAGTGCGGCATGATGCTGTACACTGACATCCTCTTTTCCACCAAATCCGCCGCCTACCAGCTTGTTTTCCACAATCACTTTTTCCGGCGGAAGTCCAAGCATCATACTGCATTCGTGCTGGGTATCGTAGGTTCCCTGATCCGAAGAATAGATAAATACTCCGTCATCAAACGGCATGGCCACTGCACACTCCGGCTCCAAAAAGGCATGTTCCGTCCACGGAGTTTCATAATGTCTGGTCACTTTATATTTCGAGTTGGCGATCACTTCTTCTGCATTTCCTCTGACCAGATGCTCATGGGCGAGTACATTTCCATCCGGCTGGATTCCCGGATGAATGCGGGGTGCGTCCTCTTTTAATGCTTCAAACGGATCCAGCACCGGTTGCAGCACTTCGTAATCCACCTTTACCAATGCCTTTGCACGTTCCAGAATCTCCGGTGTCTCTGCTGCGATCAGACAAATGGCATCTCCCAGATAATGTGTCACATGTCCGACCGGGATCATTGTATCCCAGTCCGGTTTCAGATGTCCCACCTTCACAGAACCCGGAATATCATCCGCCGTATATACTCCGATCACACCTTCTAATTCCAATACCTTCTCTGTATGGATCGCCAGCACTTTTGCTCTTGGATATTCGGAGCGCACCGCACTGGCATAGATCATATCATCCAGATACACATCATCCGGATACTGCCCGGTTCCAAGAACTTTCTCCTTTGCATCCACACGCAGGATCGGTGCCCCGACAGAGACCACGCCGCTGTTCTCTTTGGCCGGAAGATCTTCCCGAAACATCTTTGCTGAGAGCAGGATCGCCTCGATGATCTTTTGATATCCGGTACAGCGGCAGATATTATTCCGAATGGTTGCCGCCGCCTCAACACGGCTCGGATCCGGATTCTGATCCAGAAGCCCCTTGGCGCACATCACCATGCCCGGAATGCAGAATCCGCACTGCACCGCGCCGACCTTTGCAAATGCATATGCATAAACTTCTTTCTCCCGTTCACTCAGCCCTTCCACTGTGACTACAGATTTTCCCTGCAGCTTGGAAAGCATTGGAATACATGCCTTTGTGGCTTTTCCATCCACCAGCACCGTGCAGGTTCCGCACGCGCCCTGGCTGCATCCGTCCTTTACTGAAGTAAGCCTTAAATCATCCCGAAGAAACCGCATCAGCTTCGTATCCTGCTCCACCTCATAATCTTTTCCATTTACATGAACCATCAGCATATGAAAACCTCCTTTGGGGTACTCCCCGTTTTATTCCGTCATGTCTTCTCTCCTGTCAATGTCTTTTAATTCTTCCGGCGCACACTCCACGATCCGGATCTTCTCTTCATATTGCTTCATCAGCTGTCTGCCGCCCGTATCCCCGGTCAGATGCATAAGCTCCTGAAAATACGTGCTTCCCCACAATACCGGATTTCCGCGCATTCCATCATATCCGGCACAGACAATGCTGTTTTTATGAAGGCATCCCTCGTTTAAAATCTTCTGGATTGTAGCAGCCTGGATTCCCGGCTGATCGCAGACCAGAAACAACACACCCTCCAGGTCTGGATTTTGTGAGAGCAGTTCCTGCAGCGCCAAACTGACAGAATGTGAAATTCCCTGTTCCGGCTGTCTGTTCTCTACAATATGGATCCCCAGGCGCTGCGCTTCTTCTGCCAGTGCTTCTCTTGCGGTCACGACCACCCTGGAAAGTCCCGAAAATGCTTCCAGCTTCTCAAGTGCATGCCGATAAAGAGGGATTCCCTGAAATTTTTCCGACAACTTGTCACTTCCAAACCGTTTTGCTTCCCCTGCTGCCAGAAGTGCCACTCCATAATTTCCATAGATCTGTCCAAACAGAGATACCGCTTCCAGCACACCGCCTCCGACTGCCCTTGCTTTGTCCGAGATTGTAACACAATGCTCTGGTTCACATCTGGCATCAATGTCTCCGATCTTCAATCCTTCTGTGACCTGTACATCCTTCTGGAGCATTCCGCGGACAATTCCGCTCATCTTTGCATAGACCGGCTGCTTCCCGGTCCTGGCAACAAGCTGGCCTTTTTCTACGGTATCTCCGATTTCTGCCACAGGCTCCATGATTCCATCTGCACTGGCACGGATCAGACGCTCGGTTGTAAAGCCGCCTATATTTCCCGGAACTCCGGTATTTGGGATTGCTTCTTTTTCCCAGATCACATTTCCCAGTGTATGTCCTCTTTTTGTCTCGATGACACAGTGACAGTCTTTTCCTGCGTAAAATCCCGGTCCTACACCGATGACAAACGGCGCGTCCGTGATCCGGGTTCCCAGATTCTTCTTTGCCAGGATTGCATCCACTACTACATCTGGATGAAACGACCCGATAATATCTGCTTCTGGATCCACCAGTACCGGAATCTCTCCTCTTTGTAAGATCCTGTCTGCTTCTGCAGCATCCTTTACCAGCACCCCTTTTAAATCTTCCACCTCTGCCTCGTTTTCGTAAACTGCTCTGGAGAGCGCCACGCTTCGCCGCACGGTCAGCGGAACCGCAATCTCTGTCATCACAATCTGATGTCCTGCATGGTATAAGCGAGAGGCAATTCCTGTTGCCAGATCTCCTGCTCCTTTGATTACAATCTTCATTCTTCTTCCTGCCTTTCTTCTGCTGTCACTGTCACATCTGCAAACCCGCGTTTTTCCAATTCCCGGCAGATTTCCTGCGCAAACTGTCTTCTTCGCGTGGTGTCTGCTTTATTTAAAATCACCTGATACCGCATGGTTTCTTTGACATTCTTTTTCCCGCCGCGGCTTTCAAGTGCCAGCCGCGCAATATCCACTGCTGATATCGGGTCTGTTATCTTCTTCTCCAAAATTTCTGCTGCCAGCCCGGGACGAAAACACGCCTCCCGAAAGGACTTTCCCACTGCGTCCAGACCGTAAACTGCCAGCACCCGTGTACTTTTTTGATAGATGACCGGCTCCCACGACTCCGGTACTTTGCAGGGAAGCCTTCTGGCTCCGTCTGCCTCGATCAAAAACAAATCCGGACCATACTTTCTCACCTCATCCAGAAGCGCTTCTGAAACACCTCTGACCTTTTCCGGATTATCATCCTGTTCTCCAAACCACACCTGATGAGTCTGCCCCCATCTTTGTGTAATGCGCTCTGCATCCGCACCGAGTAAAAAATGCGGTTCTTTTTTCATCCGTGTGGTCGTGGTCACTGCCACATTTTTCTGTCTTTTTTCCATTTCATCCGTAAGCCTGCGGATCGTAGTTGTTTTTCCTCCTGCTCCCACTACAGAGATCACTTCTTTTGCTGTCTCTGTAATCTGCAGTCCATCTAAGAGGGACTTCTTGATCTGTAGATTTCCGCTTTCCCATTTCCATATACTTGTCATGTCTGTTTGCTGTCTCTTTCTTTTTTTAGGGCTTCTTCATCAGAAGCCCCTTTCACTTTACCGAAATCCCACAGATCCTGCAACCTTTGATTTTACCGAATCAAATAAGAGTAATCCCTGCACACAGTTTCAATCATGCGTCCCAGTCCATCCGGAAGAGCTGCCGGTTTCTCCGGTTCCCAGATAAAGGTCTTCCCAAAGAAGCGTACCTTACAGCGTCGGGTCTCTTGATCCAGAACTGCAAATCCCTGATTCTTACTGTTTTCCATATCTGCTTCTGTTTCGAAAAGTGTGAATTTATCCAGATATGGAGCGCTGGAATATGGACAGAAACTCTTACAGTTGCCGCACTCATTACACAGATAATCTACATGGATGATCTGGTGTTTTTCCATCCCCGGTACCTGAATGGCAATATTTGCACGGTTTGGACAGACTTCTACGCAGTTTTCACAGATTGTCGAGCATCCCAGGCATCTGCCTGCCTCTTTTGTCTCTTTCTGTTCCTCTTTTAATACCCCTCTCTTGGCATAGACCTTTTCTTCCTCTGCCAGTTTATCAAAATCACACGCCAACACTTCTCCTGCAATTGCCTCAGCCACTTTTCGTCCGTCCCGGATCGCCTCTACAACTGTTGCCGGTCCATACAGACCATCGCCTGCTGCATAGACATTGTCATCACTGGTTTTTAATGTCTTTTCATCGACATATAATCTTCCCTTTTCCGATACTGCCAGACCGTTTGCCTGATACCAGTCTGTCGGCACTTTTTCTCCAACTGCAGCGATCACCGTATCTGCCGGAACCCAAACTGTCTCCCCGGTCTCTGTCACTCCTCTTCTGCCCGATACATCATAATCGGAAAGCTGCATCACTTTGCAGAAAAGCTGGCCGTTTTCCAGTTTTACAGGAGACAATAACTCTTTGAATTCCACTCCATCTTCCAGGGCCATCACCAGTTCTTCTTCATCCGCCGGCATATACCGTCTCGTTCTTCTGTAAATCAGATAAACATGCTCCACGCCTGCGTTTCGTTTTGCCGCTCTTGCAGTATCCATGGCTGTGTTTCCGCCTCCGATAACAACCACATGTTTTCCAAGTGAAACCTTACCGTCTGTCTGTTTAAATTCTGCCAGAAATTCCAGTGCATTTTTCGGCATTCCGCTTTCCAGCTTTAAGCTTCCCTGAACCGGAGCTCCCACTGCCAGTACGATCTTTGTATATCCCTGCTTTTTCAGTTCTTCCAAAGATTCCAACTTTGTATTGCAGTGGATGTCCACCTGCATCTTTCTTAAGATTTCCGCATCTTTTTCAATGGCATCCTCCGAAATACGAAATGGCGGAATCACGTGACGTACTACGCCTCCTAAAGATTCTTTTGCCTCAAATAGCGTAACTTCCATACCACCTTTTCTGAGGAAGTATGCAGCCGCCATTCCTGCCGGGCCGCCTCCGATGACTGCCGCTTTTCCTGCTTTTGTCACTGCCGGCACCGGAAGTTTTTCAAGCAGCGCCTCATATCCATTTTCTGCCGCTTTTAATTTCATCTCCCGGATATGAACAGGTGTCTCATAAAAGTTTCTGGTACATTTGCTCATACAGTTATGTGCACAGATCGTTCCTGTAATAAACGGAAGCGGGTTCTTCTCTGTGATCACTTCCATTGCTTCCTCATACTTTTCTTCTCCCACAAGCTGCAGATACGTTGTGATATCCTGATGGATCGGGCATCCCTCTTTACACGGCGCCACGAAACAATCCATGAGCGGAACTTCTTTTTTCATCTTTCTTGACGGCAAAGGCTTCATTGCCTTCACATGATGCGGGTCTTTCACCGCCTCTTCTGCAAGTTTTCCTGCAGATTCTGCGTCCACTTTTTCAAACGGAGCATTCTCCTTGTCCAGAAGCTTTGCCATCTGCGTCAGTCTCTGATAACCGCCCGGTTTCAAAAGAGTCGTTGCCACAGTAACCGGCCAGATGCCTGCATCCACAATTCTTTCTATATTATAGTAATCCGCTCCTCCGGAATAGGAAATACGAAGCCTTCCGTCAAATTCTTTTGCCAGTTTTGCTGCCAGTGAAATGGACAACGGATACAAGGATTTTCCTGACATATACATCTCTTCGCTTGGAAGCTCATTCTGTTTCACATCCACAGGGAACGTATTGGTGATCTTCACACCAAACTCCAGATTTCTCTCTTTCGCCGTATTCATCAGGCGTGTCAGCATCGGAACTGCATCTTCATACTGCAGGTCATCCTTAAAGTGGAAGTCTCCAAACTGTATGTAATCATATCCCATCTCATCCATGGTCTTTCTCGCAAACTCATATCCAAGCAGTGTCGGATTGCATTTTACAAAGGTATGGAATCCTTTTTCCGTAAGCAGATACATGGCGATCCGTTCAATCTCCTGCGGAGGACATCCATGCAGTGTGGAAAGTGTCACGGAATTGCAGATTTCCGGCGGGATCTGCTCGATATCTTCTGTTGTCACGTGCTCAAACCAATCCGCATGTTCCAGTAAATATGCCTTGCAGTGCTTGAAAATCTCTGTATCTTCTGCGTGTTTCATGGAATTCAGGAAGGTATCCACCTTCGGGGACTGGATGCCTGCCAGATCATATCCCACACTGACATTAAACTGAAATCCATTCATATCTCCAAGTCCAAACTCTTTGGCGATCACTTTCAATAAGAACCAGGCTTTGATATACTCTTCCATTGCCTGCGGTACTGTCAGCTCTGTGGACCACTCGCAGTTATATCCTTCATCATCCGCCTTGATACACGGACGGTTGATGCATGCCGCCAGCTCTTCTCCATCCATGATCTGTACGGTCTTCAATTCAAAGAAACGACTGCCGGCATAGTAGGCTGCCACAATATTCTGTGTCATCTGCGTATGCGGACCGGCTGCCGGTCCAATCGGCGTCTCCAGAGTACGCCCGAACATCGTCCGGTTATGTGTTCCATCTGCCCGGTACGCATGATGCTGTCCGAACACGGTTCCTCTTTTTTTCTTTTCCTGTAATACCCATTCTACCAACTGTTCAAATGACATCGGTGTCATAACTTCACTCATCCTCATGCCCTCCTTATGCGTTGATCCTCTCAGCCAGCTCTTTTGCCGCCTGTCTGCAGTCTGCCATCACTTTTGCTTCATCTATAGATACAAGTTCTCTGTCTTTCATCAATACTTTTCCATTCGCCACTGTGGTTACTACCTGTTTTCCAGTCATACCGAATAAAATGTGGCTGTTTGCATTGTCCCCGTTCATCGGTGTCAGCGGATCATAATCCACAACAATCACATCTGCAGCAGCTCCTTCTTTCAATACACCAAGCTTCTGCGGGAAATAACGCTCTGCAATTTTGACATTTCCGTCAAAAAGCATCTGCGGAACCTCTCCCCATGCGGCATTCGGATCACACAGATGATGCTTGTGCAGTACGTTTGCCACTTTGTAAGACTCTGTCATATCATGAGTATATCCGTCTGTTCCAAGTCCGGTCAGGATCCCTCTGTGCACCAGTTCCATCGTCGGCGGACATCCGCAGGCATTGCCCATGTTGGATTCCGGATTGTGTACCACCATTGTGTTCGTCTCTTTGATCAGATCCATCTCATGGCCGTTGATATAAATGCAATGTCCAAGCAGTGTCTTTTCTCCCAGGATTCCCCAGTCCATCAGACGATCCACGATCCGCTTCCCATAATGTTTCAGACAATCATGCAGATCTTCGATCCCTTCTGCCACATGGATATGATATCCCACGCCGTCTGGCTTGTTCGCTGCAGCCAGCTCCATCGTCTCATCAGAAATCGTAAACTGTGCATGCATTCCCATCATGCCCGCGATCATGCCGGTATCCTCTTTTCGTGCATGACGGATAAACTCTGCATTTTCCATAACGGAATCTCTTGCCTTATCCTTCCCGTCACGATCCGAGATCTCATAGCATAAACAGGAGCGGACTCCGGTTTCTTTCGCAGCCCTTTCAATCTCATATAAAGAACCACGGATGGAACCAAAGCTTGCATGATGGTCAAATACCGTTGTCACACCATTTTTGATCGAATCAATATATGTAGCCATGGCGCTTAAATATGTATCATGCAAGGTCAGATTGCGGTCAATCGTCCACCACATCCCATCCAGAATATCTAAAAATCCTTTTGGGTCATATCCTTTGACGGACAGTCCTCTTGCGAATGCACTGTAAATATGTTCGTGTGCATTGATAAAGGCCGGCATGATCACCTTGCCCTTTGCATCCAAAAACTCCGCATCCGGATACGCCGCCTTCACTTCCGAAAGCGTACCAGCCTTCACGATTTTTGTCCCGTCAATCACCACTGCCCCGCATTCCAGATATGGATTGTCCGCATCTCTTGTGATCATCCTGCCGTTTCCTAAAATAAGCATATCAACCTCTCCTTTTCTTTTTGAAAGTCTTCTATTTTTGTACATATCTCCCAGAACTTCTTTTGCTGTTTATAGAATACCATCAAAACTGCACAAACGCAACACGATTCTAAATTTTTTTAGGTATTCTAAAACTTTTTTAGAGAAACTATTGATTTTATGGATTTTTATGATATTATGAGTTTAGAAGCAGTTGTTTTTGACAGATTTTACCAATGTTTTTCACAAAGGGAGGGATGACTATGGATCATACACTCAAGCTTCTAAAGCAAATGGCGCATGGTATTGCAAAACAGTTCGGAACTTCCTGTGAAGTTGTCATTCATGATCTGAACAAGGACCTGGAGACCTCCATCGTCCACATTGAAAACGGACAGGTGACACACCGCAAGTCCGGAGACGGACCTTCCGGGATCGTACTGGAGACCTTGCACAAAAACGCTGCCAAAGTACAAGATAAGCTTTCTTATCTCACACGCACGGAGGACGGCCGGATTTTGAAATCCAGTACCCTTTACATAAGGGATGCCGATGAAAAGATTTCTTATATCTTTTCCATCAACTATGACATTACAGCACTTCTTACGATAGACAGTGCACTGGGGTCGCTTCTTCACACCGAACCGGAAACAGATACTTACACAGTCAGCAAGCCTCACTCGCCGCAGACGATCACACGCAATGTAGAAGAGCTGTTAAACGATCTGATGCAGCAGGGCGTGGCACTGGTCGGAAAACCGGTGGCTTTAATGACCAAGGAAGATAAGATTCAGGTGGTCCGCTATCTGAATGATGCCGGTGCGTTTCTGATCACAAAATCAGGAGATAAGGTTGCAAATCTTCTCAATATTTCTAAATTTACACTTTACAGTTATATGGATGCAGGAAAATAGCAGATCATAAGGAGGTTTTACACATGGAGACAATCAAATGGGCAGTCAATCATATGCCGAAGACCGAGGATGCCAACCTTCCGGTCATGGCACTTTCCGAGGTGGAAAAAGCCCGCACGTTCCACGAAAGTTTTCCGCAATACAGTGTCACACCACTCGTAAAACTGAACCACATGGCCGAAAAATTAGGACTTGGTTCACTTTACATCAAGGATGAATCCTATCGATTCGGACTCAATGCTTTTAAAGTCCTTGGCGGATCCTTTGCCATGGCACGTTACATCGCACAGCAGACAGGGAAAGATGTCAGCGAGCTTCCCTACAACATCCTCACTTCTGAAGCGCTCAAAAAAGAGTTCGGTCAGGCCACCTTCTTTACTGCAACCGATGGAAACCATGGACGCGGAGTTGCCTGGGCTGCCAACAAGCTCGGACAAAAGGCAGTTGTCCTGATGCCTAAAGGAAGTACACAGACACGGTTAAACAACATCCGAAAAGAAGGCGCCACTGCTACGATCGAAGAATGCAACTACGATGAATGCGTGCGCATGGCTGCCGATATGGCTGCCAGAACTGAACATGGTATCATCGTGCAGGATACTGCGTGGGACGGCTATGAAGAAATTCCGGCATGGATCATGCAGGGATACGGAACCATGGCCATGGAAGCCGACGATCAACTTCATGAAGACGGCTGCGAAGCCCCGACTCATGTATTTATCCAGGCTGGTGTCGGATCCCTTGCCGGTGCTGTTCAGGGATATTTTGCGAACCGCTATCCCAAGACCCCGCCGAAAGTGGTCGTTGTGGAAGCCGAAGCGGCTGCCTGCCTTTACAAAGGAGCTGCTGCCGGAGACGGTGCGATCCGCATTGTAGACGGTGACATGCCGACGATCATGGCCGGGCTTGCCTGCGGCGAACCGAACACCATCTCCTGGGATATCTTAAAGAATCATGTGGATACCTTTGTTGCTGCACCAGACTGGGTCGCTGCAAAAGGAATGCGGATGCTCGCCGCACCGATCAAGGGAGATACGCCGGTCACTTCCGGAGAATCCGGAGCCGCACCGTTTGGAACGCTCGCCTGCATCATGTGCATGGACGAATATCAGGAATTAAGAGAACACCTGGGCCTGGATGAAACTTCCCGGGTACTGCTTTTCTCCACCGAAGGAGATACCGATCCTACACGTTACGAATCCATCGTATGGGACGGCAATGAACGTTAGATCAGGAAACCATTTCATTATGTTTATCAAGGAGGATTTTAAAATGGATTTCAACAAAATCAAAGAAGCTGCACAGAACTATGAAGCGGATATGACAAAATTTCTCAGAGAGATCGTAAAATTCCCGGGTGAGAGCTGTGGGGAAAAGGATCACATTGAACGGATCGCCGAAGAGATGCGGAAACTGGATTTTGATAAAGTCGAGATCGATCCGCAAGGAAATGTACTCGGATATATGGGAACCGGAGAGACACTCATCGGATTTGATGCACATATTGACACCGTTGGTATCGGAAACCGTGACAACTGGGAATTCGATCCATATGAAGGATTCGAATCTGACACAGAGATCGGAGGACGTGGTACTTCTGATCAGCTCGGAGGTATCGTCTCTGCAGTTTACGGTGCAAGGATCATGAAAGATCTGGGGCTTTTAAGTGACAAATATACAGTCCTTGTCACAGGAACCGTACAGGAAGAAGACTGCGACGGCCTCTGCTGGCAATACATCATCAACGAAGATAAAGTCCGTCCGGAATTTGTGGTATCCACAGAACCGACTGACGGCGGTATCTACCGCGGACAGAGAGGACGTATGGAGATCCGTGTAGACGTCAAAGGCGTATCCTGTCACGGCTCTGCACCGGAGCGTGGAGACAATGCAATCTACAAGATGGCTGATATCCTGCAGGATGTCCGTGCACTGAACGAAAACGATGCCGAAGAGACAACTGAAATCAAAGGACTCGTAAAAATGCTGGATGAAACATATAATCCGGAATGGGAAGAAGCAAGATTCTTAGGACGGGGTACCATCACAACTTCTGAAATTTTCTTCACTTCTCCAAGCCGCTGTGCGGTTGCAGACTCCTGCTCTGTTTCTCTGGATCGCCGTATGACTGCCGGAGAGACATGGGAAAGCTGTCTGGATGAGATCCGTGCACTTCCAAGCGTACAGAAATATGGGGAGGATGTAACGGTTTCCATGTACAACTATGACAGACCATCCTATACCGGACTGGTATATCCGATCGAATGCTACTTCCCGACCTGGGTCATTCCAAAAGACCACAAAGTCACAAAAGCTCTGGAAGAAGCCTACAAGGGACTTTACGGAGAAGAAAGGATTGGAACACCAGAGACTGCTAAGATGAGAAAAGCCCGCCCACTGACTGACAAATGGACGTTCTCTACAAACGGCGTTTCCATCATGGGACGAAACGGCATTCCTTGTATCGGATTTGGTCCTGGAGCAGAAGCACAGGCTCATGCACCAAATGAAAAGACCTGGAAGGCAGACCTGGTAGTATGTGCCGCTGTTTACGCTGCACTGCCGACTTTATATTGTAAGTAAACTTTCAAAATAACAAGAAACACAACAGGCACAGCCTGAGTATATGGAGGAATCACACTATGAAAACATTACAGGATTACATCGATAAACTGAACGCACTCAACTTCAAAGACATGTACAACTCTGACTTTTTCCTGACCTGGGAAAAAACAGACGACGAACTGGAAGCAGTATTTACACTGGCAGACGCACTCCGTTTTATGAGAGAAAACAACATCTCCACAAAAGTATTTGAAAGCGGACTCGGAATCTCTTTATTCCGTGACAATTCCACACGTACCCGCTTCTCATTTGCTTCCGCATGTAACCTGCTCGGACTTGAGGTGCAGGATCTGGATGAAGGAAAATCGCAGATTGCGCATGGTGAGACGGTTCGTGAGACAGCCAACATGATTTCTTTCATGGCAGATGTCATCGGAATCCGTGATGATATGTACATCGGAAAAGGAAATGCTTATATGCACGAAGTCGTAGATGCTGTGACAGAAGGACACAAAGACGGGATTCTTCAGCAGAAACCGACACTTGTCAACCTGCAGTGCGACATCGACCATCCGACACAGGCAATGGCCGATATGCTGCACATCATCCATGAATTCGGCGGTGTCGAGAATCTGAAAGGCAAGAAGATCGCCATGTCCTGGGCATACTCTCCTTCCTACGGAAAACCGCTCTCTGTTCCACAGGGTGTGATCGGACTGATGACACGTTTTGGAATGGACGTTGTACTGGCACATCCGGAAGGATATGAAGTCTTCTCGGAAGTGGAGGCTGTTGCTGCCGAAAATGCGAAAAAATCCGGCGGTTCTTTCACAAAGACCAACAATATGGCAGAAGCTTTCAAAGATGCCGACATCGTTTATCCAAAGAGCTGGGCGCCGTTTGCTGCCATGGAAAAACGTACTGAATTATATGGAAACGGTGACTTTGCGGGAATCGATGCTCTGGAAAAAGAACTTCTGGAACAGAACGCACAGCACAAAGACTGGGCTTGTACAGAAGAACTGATGAAGACGACCAAAGACGGTAACGCGCTTTACCTGCACTGTCTGCCTGCAGATATCACAGGTGTCAGCTGCGAATCCGGTGAAGTCGATGCCAGCGTATTCGACCGCTACAGAACACCACTTTATAAAGAAGCCAGCTACAAACCGTATATCATCGCAGCCATGATCTTTCTTGCAAAATTTGCAGATCCTGCTGATATCTTAAAGAAGCTGGAAGAGAAATCCACACCTAGAGTTTTTGAGTAAAACCTGTTATACTAGAACACGATGCGAAATGGATTATATTCAAGGAGGGACTAAGCTATGCTAAAATATGTAGAAACCAAAAATGCACCGGCAGCAATCGGACCTTATTCTCAGGGAATCATCTGTAACGGAATTGCGTTTTTCTCCGGTCAGATCCCGCTCTCTCCGGTAACAGGAGAAGTGGTTGGAACCACGATCGAAGAACAGACAGAACAGGTGATGTTAAACATCAAAGCGCTTCTTGAAAGCCAGAATGCGGATTTTACAGATGTGGTAAAAACAACCTGTTTCCTTGCAGATATGGGTGATTTTGCTGCATTCAATGAAATCTATGCAAAATATTTTACAGGAAAACCGGCGCGCTCCTGCGTTGCTGTAAAAGATCTTCCAAAAGGAGTTTTATGTGAGGTAGAAACAATCGCATCAGTCGGGGAGGAATAAAAATGGCAAGAAAAAAACGAATTGTCATTGCCCTGGGCGGAAACGCCCTGGGCAACACCCTTCCGGAGCAGATGGCAGCTGTCAAGATCACAGCCCGCGCCATCGTCGATCTGATCGAGGAAGGATGTGAAGTTGTTGTTGCACACGGAAACGGCCCTCAGGTCGGTATGGTCAACAACGCAATGCTCGCTCTGACTCACGAAGACGCACAGCAGCCCAATACCCCTCTATCTGTCTGTGTTGCCATGAGCCAGGCTTATATCGGTTATGATCTTCAGAATGCTTTAAGAGAAGAGCTTCTGAATCGCAATATTACAGATATTCCTGTTGCAACCATGATCACACAAGTACGGGTTGATGAACATGATCCTGCTTTTGCCTGTCCGTCCAAACCGATCGGACGTTTTCTTACAGAAGAACAGGCAGAAGAAATGTCGCAGAAATATGACTACATTATGAAAGAAGATGCCGGAAGAGGTTACCGCCGTGTGGTAGCTTCTCCAAAACCACAGGAGATCATTGAAATCGGAACCATCCGGACCATGGTGGATTCCGGTGATCTTGTCATTGCCTGCGGAGGCGGGGGCATTCCGGTGATCCGTCAGGGCAATCATTTAAAAGGTGCCAGTGCAGTCATAGACAAAGATTTCGCCAGTGCTCTGCTTGCAAAAGAACTGGATGCAGATTTTCTGATCATCCTCACTGCAGTAGAAAAAGCCGCCATTCATTTTGGGACTCCGGACCAGAAATGGCTGGATGATATCACGGTAGATGAGGCAAAACAGTATATTAAAGAAGGACATTTTGCCCCCGGCTCTATGCTTCCGAAGATGCAGGCAGCCGTGGAATTTGCAGAATCAGCACCCGGAAGGAAGTCTTTGATCACATTACTAGAAAAAGCCAGAGAAGGAATCCAGGGTCTTACAGGCACCAGGATCCATCTCGAATAAAGGGGGACACCTTACTTATGAAACATCAGACAACCCGCTCTACTATTTTTGATCTGCATGGAGTACCTGCTTTCAATCAGGCATTTCCACTTGCACTTCAGCATGTTGTCGCAATGATCGTGGGCTGTGTAACACCTGCCATCATTGTATCCGGTGTAGCCGGACTTTCCGAAGCAGACTCTGTCATATTGATCCAGGCGGCCCTGGTCACTTCCGCCCTCTCGACACTGCTTCAATTATTTCCGTTTATCAAGACCAGATATTTTGCCATCGGCTCCGGCCTCCCGGTCATCATGGGAATCAGTTTTGCCTATGTGCCGAGCATGCAGTCCATTGCTGCTGAGTATGATGTCGCCACCATTTTAGGGGCTATGATCGTCGGCGGTGCCATTGCCGTTTTTGTGGGACTTTTTATCCGCAGTATCCGCAGATTCTTCCCACCTCTGATTACAGGAACCGTTGTATTTACCATTGGTCTTTCCCTTTATCCAACCGCGATCAACTATATGGCCGGCGGTACCGGAAGTAAAGATTACGGATCCTGGCAGAACTGGCTGGTAGCGCTCTTAACATTGACGATCGTAACAGTATTAAATCATTTTGGAAAAGGCATCTGGAAGCTTGCATCCATCCTGATCGGTATTATCGGAGGATATATCATTGCGCTGTTCTTTGGAATGGTTGACTTTTCCCCAATTCAGGATGCATCATTTTTTCAGATCCCAAGTCCGATGCATTTTGGCATTCGTTTTGAGCCGTCTGCCTGTATCGCCATCGGCCTGTTATTCGCGATCAACTCGATTCAGGCGATCGGAGACTTTTCTGCAACCACAAGCGGTGGTATGAACCGTATGCCGACAGATCAGGAACTTCAGGGAGGAATCGTAGGATATGGAATCTCCAATATCCTGTTTTCATTCCTTGGCGGGCTTCCGACTGCAACCTACAGTCAGAATGTTGGTATCGTTGCAACTACAAAAGTCATTAACCGCTGTGTACTTGCCGGTGCCGCTTTGATCCTGTTAGTCGCCGGACTGATTCCAAAGTTCTCGTCTCTTTTGACGACGATTCCATATTGTGTACTCGGCGGCGCTACGGTTTCCGTCTTTGCATCCATTGCAATGACCGGAATGAAGCTGATCACTTCTCAGAAGATGTCTTACCGGAATACATCCATTGTAGGACTGGCAGTTGCACTGGGAATGGGAATTTCACAGGCAAGTGGTTCTCTTGCCAGCTTCCCGGACTGGTTTGTGATGATCTTCGGCAAATCACCGGTTGTAGTGGCTACATTGCTTGCAGTACTCCTCAACATTGTACTGCCCAAAGACAAAGAAGATGCAAACTGATTTGTACATTTGACAGTCTTTCTTACATAACAAAAATGTTCCCATCAGGAAATCCCGATGGGAACATTTTTGCTTTTACAGCTCCCAGAATGCAATCTTGGCATCCAAAGCTTCTATTTTTATTTCATAATCCTGCGGATAATACCTTGTAGAAAACACAGTCTCTCCATCATTGACAAACACTTCTACAGAAGAAACATCTGCAAGAATCCGGACGTTTCTGACTTCACTTACTTCCCGGAATCTAAGACTTCTTCCCGCGGATACGGACGTCTTATCCTGGCTTGTAAACTTCATCTCAAATCTTCCGTTTACATATTCCAGAACCAGTTCTTTTGCCAGTACTGCGCGGAAGTGATTTCCTGTGATATTCTGCACCTCTGCCTCAAAGACTTTTGTACCTTTCTTCTCCAGAACAGAGACTGCTCTTTCTTCTCCTCTGCGCAGTGCTTCCAGTTCTTTTACCGGCTGCTGAAGCACTTTTTTATCTTTGACATGCACTTCTCTTGGAAATGTAAAGCAGTGCTGCCATCCATCTTCCAGCGTCAGGTTTGTGTATTCCTCACAATCCGGCATTCCCATCCAACTGATGTGGATCCGGCGTCCATCCTCACTTTCAAAACTCTGCGGTGCATAATAATCAAATCCATAGTCCCAGAGTTCATAGTCAGAAAGCACATACTCGGAAAGGATATCCCCCTCTACCAGAAAATATCCGGACTGGTACACATTTCGTGCATCCCACACGCCGCCTTCCAGCCCCTGCACGGAAGTCGATAAAATCTTTCTGCCTTCTGTTTCAAAATAGTCCGGGCACTCCCACATATATCCAAATCGCTCTGCTGTCTTTACATCGCTTTTGTAGATCCAGTTCAGCTGATCCTCAGACTCAAAAATCAGCACTTTTCCTTCATCTTTCTGCGTTCTGGCTCCCTGCACCATGTAATACATGCCGTTTTCTTTCCAGACTTTCGGATCACGTACATGGCCGGTCAGATCCTGCGGATAATCACTGTTTCTCATCAGTTCTCTTTTTCTGCCAAAACGCTCTCCGTCCTCACTGACCACCAGAACTGTGTTTGCCTCCCGGCCGGTTCGGATATAGTCAAATTCTCCGTCCTCAAGCTTCACATTTCCGGTATAATACAGGTACATCTTTCCGTCTTCAATAAACGCTGATCCCGAATACACGCCATGGCAGTCAAACGGCTGATCCGGATACAGGCTGACACCCTCGTATTTCCATTCGATCATATCCCGGCTTGTATAGTGTCCCCACATCTTCAGACCACCCGTTGCATTAAATGGCGAATATTGAAAAAATGCGTGGTAGATTCCTTTGAACTGACACAGTCCGTTGGGATCATTGAGCCATCCTGTCGGCGGCATCAGATGCAGCTTCTGGCGGAAACGGTCTTTGCCGTCTGTCTGCGATTCCGCCACCCTCGTCAGATCAGCAAGATCTCTTGTCAATGCATTCATATCTCTATCTCCTATTTATCAATTACATTTCACTAAATTTTTTCGTTTTTGAGAGTATTATCGTCAGCGCAAATCCAACAATCAGTGAAATTGCAATTCCAATCATATAATTGAGCATTCCGCTGGATTTGATACATACAAAACCGATGATTCCTGCTGCTCCCGGGGAGATATTCTGTACATTTGTTAATGTCACATATGCACATCCAACCGCTGATCCAATCATTGCCGCATAGAATGGATATTTCATTTTTAAATTCACACCGAACATTGCCGGCTCCGTAATTCCAAGCAACGCAGAAATACCGGATGATACCGCAATACTCTTCATTTTTTTATCCTTTGTACACAAAACTGCTGCAAGTGTTGCTCCGCCCTGTGCCACATTGTTGCACGCAGCAATTGCAAATAGGAAAGAACCACCTGCCGCAATTAACTGGATGTCAACCGGAAGCAGGCTGTGATGCATACCTGTCATTGTCAGAGGTGCATAAATAAACCCAAAGATAAATCCGCCGACTGCCCCCAGGGTATCATGAAGCCACAGAACACCATTTGTGATCCAGTCTCCCGCTGTACGCATCACACCACCTACCACAGTAAATGTCAGAAATGCAGTAACCAAAACGGAAAGCGCCGGTGTCAGAAGGTTATCCAAATATTCCGGGATCACCTTATGCAATTTCTTTTCGATAAAGGCCAGAATTGCTGCCGCTGCAAGAACCGGAAGTACCGTTCCTTGATAGCCTACCTTTTCAATTGTCAATGCGCCGATCTGCCATACTGGAACCGTATTCTCTGTGATCGCAGAACCATAGGAATAGGCATTCAAAAGGTCGCCCGAAACCATGATCATTCCCATAACAGCTCCTAGATATGGATTTCCACCAAACATTTTTGTTGCTGAAAAACCTACAAGAATTGGCAGAAATGAATATGCTGCACTGGCAAATGTATTGATCATAGAAGCTGCATCTGCAATTCCCGGATACAGATCCACCAGTGATTTTCCTGTCGCAAACAGTCCTTCTGCTGTCAGTATGTTGTTCAATCCCATCAAAAGACCACTAGCCACAAGTGCCGGAATAATCGGAACAAACACATCTGCCAACATTTTTACAAGCTGCTGCAGCGGGTTCATCTTCTTGTCCGCAGCTTGTTTCACTTCATTTTTTGAACTTTCTTTGATGTCCGCATACTGAATAAAATACTTATAGACTTCATCTACTGTTCCACTTCCGATAATAATCTGGAACTGTCCTCCTGTCGCAAACTGTCCTTTTACCAATTCTGTGTTTAGGATCCCCTCTACATCTGCCAGTTTTTCATCTTTTAATACCAGACGGAGTCTTGTCGCACAATGTGCAGCACTGATTACGTTTTCTTTTCCACCGATCAGACGAAGAATTTCTTTTGCTGCCTTCTGGTAACTTTGTTCTTTTCCCATTTCTTCTCTTCCTCACTTTCATAAATAATTTCTAGTAATTTCTCTTGTCAAATCTTCTCGAACACGATCATTGTGCCGGAAAAATCCTGTCTGACTCTCGGAATTGTTATTCCAGCGTACATCAGCTCGTCTCCTCCAAACACTTCTTTTGTCTCCGTGTTTTTATATTCGGCCTTCGGATCCAGTCCCCGCAGACGCAGTGTCGGAATTCTGTATGCAGATCTTGCCAAAATCTGAACATGGCTGAAAACCACCTGTTTTCCATCTTCTGAAACAAAATTCCATGCAGCCTGGTTTTCCGTGAACGGATCTGCCAGTCTGTAATACTCGCCGAACTGAACTGTACGGCGGAGTCTTTTGTACTGTACAATCTGCTTTTTGATTTGCTCCAATTCTCCCTGGGAGAGCTTTTTTAAATCCAGCTCGTAGCCCAGATTACCTGCTGCTGCAACCAGATAACGAGTCTCCAAAGACGTAGTTCTTCCAACCTGATGATTTGGTACTGCTGAAACATGCGCCCCCATGCTAATCGCCGGAAACAGCAAACTTGTTCCGTGCTGGATCTTCAGTCTGCACACGGCATCTGTATTATCACTTGTCCACGTCTGTGGCATATAGTAAAGCATCCCTGCATCAAATCTGCCGCCTCCACTGGAACAGCCCTCAAAAAGTACATCTGGAAACGATTCTGTCAGCTGTTCCAGAATAGAGTACAGTCCCAACACATATCGATGCGAAAGCTCTCCCTGGCTCTCTCGATCCAGAAATGTACTCCCAAGATCTGTCAGATGGCGGTTCATATCCCATTTCACATAGGTAATATTTCCGTACTTCAAAATCTCACTAATCGCCCCTGTCAGATACTCGCATACCTTCGGATTTGAAAGATCCAATACTAGCTGGTTACGGCTCTGTATAGGGCTATAACAGTGGCTTTTGATTACCCAGTCCGAGTGTTGTTTATATAACTCACTCTCATAAGAAATCATTTCCGGTTCAAACCAAATTCCAAATTCCAATCCCTTTTCTCTGACTTTTTTCGCCAGATCCTGGATTCCATTCGGAAACTTCTCTTTATCTTCCACCCAGTCCCCCAGGGATGTCGTATCACTGTTTCTCCCACGAAACCACCCGTCATCCATAACAAGAAGTTCGATTCCGGCTTTTACCGCCTCATCTGCAAGACCAAGCAGTTTTTCCTCACTGAGTGCAAAGTACATTCCCTCCCAGCTATTAAGAAGAACCGGTCTTTCCTGGTCTCTGAATTTCCCTCTGCACACACGTTTCCGATACAGCCGGTGAAAAATTGCCGACATCCCTCCAAGTCCTTTCTGGGAATACACAAGTACTGCCTCCGGAGTGTCAAACTGCTCTTTAGGTTTCAAATTCCAACAAAACTGAAATGGATTGATTCCTAACTGCACCCGTGTTGTTCCATACTGTCCACACTGTACACATCCGAAAAAGTTCCCGCTGTAGATCAGGTTGACTCCAAACGCTTCTCCCTGCTCTTCCGTTGTATCTCTTCTCAGGATTCCCAGAAACGGCGTTGCCTGTGGACTGCTCGTTCCCCTGTTGCTTTCAACAACAATCGAATCACCTACAAGATGTCTTCTATAGACATTTTTTTCTTCCGTATGGGCTCCGCTCAATGTCAGAATATCATAATCCTGCTCCTGAAGATCCATGCTCATACTCAGCAGTCTGTGAATTGCAACAGTATTTTCACTCTCATTCTTCAGTGAAACAAATCTTGTAAGAACCGCATCTTCATAGATCGTGTAATACAGAGAAAGCTTCAACCCGCGCACTTCATCCTTCATACAGATTTCCAGTGTCATCGCTTCCGCATCGTCTTCCACATAAACATGAGGCAGATTCTTCGGTTTTGCCTTTCCTTCACTGATCCGGTGTCCAACATAATAAAATCTTGTATTTCTGTCTCCATCCAAAAATTCCAGCTCCATTGCCGGACTTCGAAAGTCTCCCTGACCAAAATCCGGATATTCTCCTGGCATCGTATCTAGAGAAAACGTCCGGTCTGTCTCATCCGGATTGGCACAAAAACCTCTGTCATAATAGTACATTCTCGCGGATCCGCTCCATCTTCGAAGCCGTTTTCCAAAATAACAATGAGATAAATAGCAATCCTTTTCAAGCTTCATCACATAGCTGATTTTTTCATTATACAGATGGAATATCTTGCTTTTTTCCTCATAAACAATATTCATTTTCCACGCTTCCTTTACCAAGTTTTTTATTCAATACGAACACTCTTGCCTTCCAATCTACAAGTAACAGGAATTTTGATGTTTTCTTTCTTCCCTGAAATCTGATAGATCACTGCCTCATACGGACGTAGCAAACATAGCTCTTCCAACTGTGGTGTATCTGCATAATTGCTCAAGATCACACGGCCCATTCGCATACTGGTGATTACTCTCTCTTTTTCATGGAAATTACACAGGATTAACCATTTTTCATTTTCCAGAGTTTTTGTGTAAATATAGAGATCTTCATCCTCTGGGAGCAGCAGATCATAAATTCCATACGCCATGATTTCATGCTCCCTTCTCAGCCGGATCAATTTCTGGTAATAGTAAAAAACAGAATCTTCTCTTGACGTTGCATCCTCTGCATTGATCTCGGTATAGTTCGGATTGACTTGATACCACGGAGTGCCTGTTGTAAATCCCGCATTTTTCTCTGCATTCCACTGCATAGGAGTTCTGGCATTATCTCTCGCCTTTTTTCGGATTGCACACATAGTCTCCTCTTCGGAAAATCCTGCCCGCAGTCTTTCTTTATAAATATTCTGCGTCTCAATATCTGGAAAATCCTCAATCGAAGTAAACGGAGCATTGGTCATCCCAAGCTCTTCTCCCTGATAAATATAAGGTGTCCCCTTCATTCCATGAAGAAGAGTTGCCAGCATTTTTGCTGAAAGCTCCCTGTATTCCCTGTCATTGCCCCAGCGTGAAACAATGCGCGGTAAATCGTGATTGCTCCAAAAAAGGCTGTTCCATCCACACTCTTCCAGCTCATACTGCCATTTGCTGAAAACTGCCTTCAAATCTCTTAAGTCCAATTCCTTTAAATCCCAGCGCTGGCCGCCTTTTTTCTTATCCAGCTGAATCTGTTCGAACTGAAAAATCATACTAAGCTCTTTCCGCTCCGGTGCAGTATACAGTCTTGCAATCTCTGGTGTTGCACCCCAGCATTCTCCCACTGTCATTGAATCTCTCCTGCCAAATGTATTAGCATTCATTTCCTGCAAATATTCATGAAGCCTCGGTCCGTTTTCTTTAATCTTTTCATCCGGAAGCTTTCCGATCAAATCGATCACATCCATCCGAAAACCAGCAATTCCAAGATCTAGCCAGCGATTCATCATTCGATAAATTTCCTGCCTGAGCTTCTCATTTTCCCAGTTCAAATCAGGCTGTTTTTTACTGTAAAAATGTAAATAATACTCGTCTGTCTCTTCGGAATATTCCCATGCGCTTCCACCAAAATTGGATTCCAGATCATTGGGCAGCTGACCATTTTTTCCTTTTCTCCAGATGTAAAAATCCCGGTACGGATTTTCTCTGCTTTTTTTTGCTTCCTGAAACCACTTATGCTCGTCAGAGGTGTGATTCACAACCAAATCCATCACGATCCGGATGCCTTCCCTGTCACAGATACGGATCAGTTCCTTCATGTCATCCATTGTACCAAATCCCGGATAGATACTTTCATAATCTGAAATGTCATATCCATTATCCTCCTGCGGCGATTGGTATACTGGGCAAAGCCAGATGACATCCACTCCAAGCTGCTTTAAATAAGAAATTTTCTGGATAATCCCCTGAAGATCACCAATTCCGTCTCCATTACTATCAAAAAAACTTTTGGGATATATCTGGTATATGACACTTTTCTGCCACCACTTTTTTATCATATGTTTTCCCTCTTTTTCTGAAGTACCATCAGTTTTTCTCCACAGCTCACCTCGTTGGCGGAAGTTTTTTCCACATCATAGTCATCTGCATTGGTAAGAATCATCATCGTTGTTGTCTCGTATCCCTCTTTTCGGATCGCATCCAGATCCATCTTAAGAAGTACATCTCCCGCATGAACATAATCTCCGTCTGCCACACACTTTGTAAATCCTCTGCCTTCCATTTTTACGGTATCAATTCCTGCATGGATCAAAAGCTCTCCACCGGATGGTGTGGTCATACAAACTGCATGCCCCGTATCATAAATACTCAGAATCGTACCGTCACAAGGGGCTACAAGCTCCGCTGCTTCCGGCTCTACAGCAACAGTTGTTCCCAGGATTTCCTCCGCAAATGTGGCATCGGAAATCTCAGCTGTCGGAACAACTTTTCCGGAAACGGGACTTCCCAGAGTCTCTTCTGTGACAGCCTCTGCCTGTGAAACCGGAATTTCTTCTGCCGGAATCACTGCTTCTGCCTGCTCTTTTATTTCTTCCTTTTTATCTTTATAAAGGATAAATGATACCGCAAAGGCAACTCCGACTGCGATCGCCATCTCGATCAGATACTGTACCGGCTGGTTCAGACACAGAAGGATACCAAAAATACCTGTCACTCCGGTTCCTTTTGCTCCAAGGTGTACGATTGATGCATAGAGTGCACCGCATCCTCCACCGATACATCCTGCGATGAACGGCTTGAAAAATCTTAAGTTCACTCCAAAGATCGCCGGCTCTGTAATTCCCATAAATGCACTTAAAGATGATGGAAGTGCCAGCGCTTTGATCTTCTTATCTTTTGATTTTACTGCAACTGCAAGCGCTGCTGCTCCCTGTGCCACGTTTGCCGCACTTGCCAGCGGAAGCCAGTAAGTCACTCCATACTGTGCAAGCTGTCCCAGGTCGATCGCTGCATACATCTGATGGATTCCTGTCACTACAGTCGGTGCATACAGACCTCCCATTACGAGACTTCCCAATCCCAGAGGAAGTGTCAGAAGCCACTGGATACAGTTCAGGATCGCATTCTCCGCCCATACAAAGACCGGACCGATAGCTGCCAGTGTCAGATACCCTGTCACAAATACACTTACCAGAGGTGTTACGAACAGATCCAGTACCTCTGGAACAGCCTTGTGCAGCTTTTTCTCAATCACAGACATCAGCCATACGGCAATGATAATCGGAATGATATGTCCCTGATATCCAACCATATCAATCTGATAGAGTCCAAAGAATACCGACTGCGTTGCTTTCACACCTTCTATCGCCACAGTATACGCATTCTGCAGCGCCGGGTTAATTGTAATCATTCCGATTACAGCTCCCAGGTATGGATTCGCACCAAAAGCTTTTGCAGCTGAAAAAGCAATCAGAATCTGTAAAAAGGTATACGCTGTATTACTGAACAGATTCGCAAATACATACAGTGAACTGGTCGTGTCAATATGAATAAAATTGTTCGTATTCATAAAATCAAGAGAGTTCATGATTCCCATCAAAAATCCACTTGCCACAATGGCAGGAATGATCGGAACAAAAATATCTCCCAGAAGCTTGATTGCCCGCATAAACCAGTTCTGCTTCTGTACCGCTGCCTCTTTTGCTTCTGCCTTGGAGCTTGCTGTCACTCCTGCAATCTCAATAAACTGATCAAACACCTTGTTGACCGTACCTGCCCCCAGAATGATCTGAAGCTGTCCTGATGCCTCAAACACTCCTTTGACTCCATCTACATTCTCCAGCGCACCTTTGTCTGCCTTCTTGTTATCTGCAATAACCAGGCGCAGTCTGGTCGCACAATGTGCCGCTGAAATGATGTTCTTGCTCCCACCAACATGATTCAAAATTTCCTGTGCGGTTTTTTTGTAATCCATACCTTCATCCCTTTCTTTTTTCTTTGCAAGACTCACGTTTCATGTAATCGATTTCATATCTTGTAAGATTATAATAGTGAAAAAAATGCCATTTGTAAAGATGGCATTTTTACTAATTTATATTTTATTTTTTTTGTATATTTTGCTAGATTTCTGTTTTACAGCAGTTCATATCCAAGCTTAATCTCTGTCGTGAGTGTCTTTCCTGATTCTACCATATCCAGCAGCAATCTGGCGCCTTTTACACCACTTGTCTGGTACCCGAAATGCACGGTTCTGATTCCGCCCGTAACCGCTTTCAGAAACTGATTGTCCCCAAATCCTGTCACCTGAATACTCCTTTGAGGCGAAAGCTGTGCAATTGCTTCGATCACTCCTGCAGCAATGGTATCTGTGGCGCAAGATATGATATCGATATCACTCTCTAATCTCAAAAGATCACATGCCTGCTCATATCCGGACTCCATTGTGAAGCTTGCCCGGCGCAGACATCCTTCCTCCAGCTCTCTGCCAACTGCTCTCAGACCATCCCGGAAGCCGTCTTCTCTGGCTGCACCTGCCGCCTTATCCTCTCTTGTCACACCGATATAAGCAATACGTCCGGACATTTCTTTTCCGATCTGTTCTGCCAGTTCTTTTGCAGCCCCATAATCATCATGGTAAATACAGCTGACCTCGTTTGTCTGCTGTCCGATTACTACGATCGGCACTCTGCACTTTTTCAGTTTTTCCTTGTGCGCACTGGAAAGGACTGTTCCTACCAGAATGATTCCGTCCACCGGATAAGATTCAAACAAATCCATGTATTCCAGCTCTTTGGACGGATCGTTATCTGTGATGGTCAGAAGCATCTGATAGGCTCTTTCTGAAAGTACCTGACCAATTCCCTCTGTAATCCTGCTGATCGACTCTGAATTGATCTTTGGAACAATCACTCCGACCAGGCACGCTCGTTTGGTGCGAAGCGTTCTCGCCTGTACAGACGGGCGGTATCCTGTTTCTTCGATCACTGCCCGGATCCTCTCCTTCTTTTCTTCACTTACGTATCCCCCGTTCATATATCTCGACACTGCTGCACTGGATACCTGCGCAAGCTTTGCAATTTCCTTTATCGTCATAAGTTCTGCTCCTGTGGATTTTCTTTTGACTTTATTATAGAAGTCTCCTCTTCTGTTGTAAAGTAGAAGAACGCTAAAAAGCAGGGACATATCGCCTGTTACGCAATATGTCCCTGCCCTTTTTATCCACGATTCTTAAAATTCAATCGTTTCTGTCTGCTGCTCGATATTATGCCGTCTTGCATATCCAGTCAGAATCATAGTCAGTGCCCCATCTCCTGTCACATTACATGCAGTTCCAAAGCTATCCTGTAATGCAAAGATTGTCAGCATCAGAGCCGTTCCCGTCGCATCAAATCCGAGCACACCTGTGATCAGTCCAAGAGAGGCCATAACCGTTCCTCCCGGAACTCCCGGCGCACCGATTGCAAACACGCCAAGCAGTGCACAAAATAAGATCATGGTTCCGACTGACGGCAGTTTTCCATATAAAATTTGGGAGACCGTCATCACAAAAAATACTTCTGTCAGGACGGAACCGCAAAGATGAATATTCGCAAACAGAGGGATTCCAAAGCTTACCATATCATCCCTCAGTACCGGCTCTGACTTTCTGGCACATTTTAAAGCCACTGCAAGCGTTGCAGCAGAGGACATCGTTCCCACTGCAGTAATGTATGCCGGACCATAATGCTTTACAACTTTCCACGGATTGTTTCCGGAGTAAATTCCACCCACTGCATATAAAACCGCCATCCAGATAAAGTGCCCCACCATCACGATCAGCACAACCTTTAAAAAGACCGGCAGCTGTTTTGTAATCGTTCCTTCGTATGCCAGCGACCAGAATGTAAGTGCGATAAAGACCGGAAGGATCGGGATCACAATCTTGGATACGATCATCAGTACGATCTGTTGAAATTCATCTAATAGCCGGATCACTGTCTCTGCTCTTGTCCATGTTGCCGCAAGCCCCATCAGAATGGAAAATGCAAGGGCACTCATCACGGACATGATCTGCGGAATCTCCAGCTGAAATACAATTTCCGGAAGTTCTTTCAGCCCATCTACTTCCGAAACAATTGACAAATGCGGAATCAGTCCATATCCTGCTGCCATTGATCCCAGCGCCGCTAAAACGGAGGATACATAAGCAAGAAGAACAGCCACTCCTAATATCCTTGACGCATTTTTCCCGAGCTTCGTGATCGATGGCGCAATAAACCCGATCACAATCAGCGGTACACAGAAATTAATCAGTTCTCCTAATACAAACTTGATCGTGACGATCACATTCATGACCGCTTCATTTGAAATCAGCCCCAGCACAATTCCGATGATCACTCCCAAAAGAAGCTGAAACGGCAGACTTTTTAAAATCTTTTTCATTGTTTTCATCCTTTCCCTCATTCTTTACAATTCCTACTTTTTCAGTATGTTTTAAGTATACTATAAATCTGATAGAATTACTATATTTTTTCTAATTTTATGTGGAAAAAAATTTTTTAGAAGTCTTTTCGTATTGATTTGAAGGTGTTACACTATAAATAATAATCTCCATAAATTCACAGACTTGAAAGAAGGCACCGATTATGATCAAATTACTGGCAATCGATATGGATGGAACCTGACTTCCGCATCAGCTGACAGATCAGAATTCCCTGTTTCGCTATGTCATCTCCTCAAACGGAGCAAAGGTCACAGACTATCACACGCAAAAGACGCTCTACCAGTCAGAAATTCCAAAGCAGACTGCTCTTTCTTTGTTAAATGCCTGTCAAAGCGAGAAGCTTGGTATCACTGCGCATATCAGACATGAGTATCTGCTGCAGGGACACAGCCTTGTTTTTCTGGGACGTCTGATCTATGGAAAAGATGCCAGAAAAGTCCGTTATGTCCAAAATATGGAACAGACGATCCAGGAGCTTTCATGTGATGTGAAAGAACTGCAGTTTTACTTTTTTCCAAAAACTCCATGCCGCAGCTCAAAATGCATCTTGCAAACTCCCCGTCTCTTCGTGCTGCCTACACCGGTCAGTATGCAGAGATCTTTTCATCAGAACCCTCCAAAGGGGCGCTCTGACGCATCTGGCCCAATCACTTGGTATTGCAAAATCTGAGATTGCCTGCATCGGGGACTGAGAAAATGATCTGAGTATGTTTGAGGCTTCCGAAATGAAGTTTGCCATGGGCAATGCCGTTGAGATTCTGAAAAAAGAAGCCGATCATATGCTTCCGGACTGCGATCATAACGGTGTGACTGAAGGGGCTGCGTTATTGGAAATGATGACTACTTAAACCATCCTTTCTTTTTAAAAATCCAGATTTCCACTGCAATAAGAAGCAGACAGACAACACAGATGATCCCGTACCCTCCCGGTGCAGTCAGTTCGGGCATATGTGCAAAATTCATTCCGTACCATCCTGCAATCAGCGTCAACGGCATAAAAAGCGTTGTAACAATCGTCAGCACTTTCATAATTTCATTCTGCCGGATATCGATCTGCGTCTGATGCATTTCTCTAAGCTGCATGGAATACTCTTTGAGTGTCTGCACCATGTCATACAATCGTCCTGCCTTCTCACAGAAAAGCCCAAAAAGCAATGCTTCCTGTTCTGTTTGATGTCTCGCTGCATTTTGCTGAAGAGTTTCCCCCATATCCGATAACTGTTCATAATACGCACTCAGCACAGAAAGTTCCTTTCTGGATAACAGGATTTTTCTGTCAAAATCTTCCATATTTCCCTCCAGCAGTTCCTCTTCCAGATGGGAAAGATTTTCTTCATAATCCTGCAGAAACAGCATGTCATCTTTGATAAGATACTCCATCCAGTCAAACAAAAGCAACAATGGCGAAGTACGCTCTTCATCCTGATATTCCCGGACTTTTTTCATCTCTATTTTGATATGATCCTGATTTTCAATAAAGATCAGCTGTTCCTCTGCAATACAGTACCCAAACGTGATCTTATCTCCTGTCAGCTTTGTTTTTCTTGGAATCGCAAATGTTCCTGTGACTGCCTGACGCAGACATTCTGCCTTACAGAAATGCACTCTGTTCAACGCAATTTCACCAAAATTTCTTTTAAAAATATGCGGATACTCCGCCTGAAATTTTTCCGGTGTCAGAATTCGCAATTTGTTTATACTCTTTTGCACAATCTCATCCTTTCTATTACAGCCTGTCCGGATATCTGCAGTTACTCTGCCTCATCCAATATTTTTTGTATGGTGTTTTTTACCAGTGTAAATGCCACCGGATTCTTTCCGCTGTTGATCACAATATCTGCCATACATCTCGTCGGCTCTACATATAAATAATGCATCGGTTTTACTGTTGTCAGATACTGCTCCACAACACCTTCCATATCACGTCCCCTCTCCTTGACATCGCGGATGATCCGACGCAGGATTCGTTCATCCGCATCTGCCTCCACATAAACCTTGATGTCCAACAAATCTCTCAGACGCTCATCTGCCAGAACAAGAATCCCTTCCAGAAGAATTACTTTTTTCGGTTCCACCCTCACAACCTGATCCGATCTTGTATGCTGTGTATAATCGTATACCGGACAATCTACTGCCTTTCCTGCTTTCAGGTTCATCAACTGCCGGATCAAAAGCTCTGTCTCCATTGCATCCGGATGATCATAATTTGTCTTTCTTCGCTCTTCTAACGGGATGTCACTCTGATCCCTGTAATAATTGTCATGATATAAAACTGCCACATCATCTTTAAATTCTTTCTTTAATTTTTTCGTAAATGTAGATTTTCCTGACCCCGTTCCGCCTGCAATTCCTATGATAATCGTTTTCATATTTTCTCTCCATGTATTCGTTTTTCTTTTTACTATACCATATTTTCTTTCAGGAGAGTTACTCTATTTTGCAAACTCTTTTATCTCTGCTTCTGTTCTTGCAAACCGACCGACTGCTTTTTCTATTTTTCCTCCATGCCTATAATACTTTGCTTCCGTTTGCGGTTAATTTAAACCTGGCTCCCAGTACTTCTGCCGCTTTCCTACACATCATCATCCTGCCGAAAAAAATTTCAAAATATTCATACATTGTACAAATCTCCTCGTCAATCTGTAAATTCAATGCGATCAGATGCTTCTGCGCATTCACTTTTACAGCCGCACTTGTCACTGCATAATTCACACGATCGTGCTTATCAAAACTTGCTTTTTCTTTATTTCTTACACGATTTCTCCTGACATCTGTCTTATCCGCAAGAATCAACGCAGCTGATATTGCATCGATGGCCTCCCCTGTAGATTCATCATGATTTCCAATCGCTGACATAACAAGGATTCTGTCTCTCAGCGGCATTTTCAACTTTTCCAAGATTGAACATGCCAGAATTGCCCCATATTCCCCATGATTCTTTCGATTGATCACATTCCCAATGTCATGCATAGCCCCTGCAATCTCTGCAAGTTCAATCTCATGTTCTGTATATCCAAATTTTGACAAAATCATCCCTGCACGTTTTGCAACTATTGCACAATGTTTTTCGGAATGATCGGTATACCCAAGAATTCCGAGATTTTCGTTGCCCTTCTCCAAATACGCTTTTACTTCCTCATTTTGTAATATCTCTTTGTAATTCAATTCTTTCGCCTTCTCCAATTCCATTTTTCCGTCTGAAAATTTTTCTGCTATTTCTGTCTTTTTTCCGCATTTGCATAAGCAGCCTCATAAAAGCACTCCTGGGAATTCAATTTCTGTACATGAAGATTTCGATCCACATAGATTCCTTTTTCCGTCAGACATTTTCCCTTTTCATCATCCTTCATCATCGTTTCAAACATCCAGTCCAGCTGATTTTTTAATCGTTCATCCAGAACCGGGGCAGCCACCTCCACACGACGAAGCGTATTTCGTGTCATAAAATCTGCTGAGGCAATATACACATTCTCTCTTTCTTTCGTTCCAAATCGATAAATTCGAGAATGTTCCAGGAAACGCCCTACAATACTTATCACAGTTATGTTTTCTGTATACCCTTTGACACCTGGAATCAGACAGCAGATTCCTCTGACAATCATTTCAATCTTTACGCCTGCCTGAGACGCTTCGACTAATTTGCTAATGATCACCTTGTCTGTCAAAGAATTGATTTTAATTCCGATGTATCCTTCTTCTCCATTTTTCACATGTTGAATTTCTTCTTCTATCATATCCAACACTTTATTCTGCAAACATTTTGGTGCTACTAATAAAAGATGGGTTTCTTCCACTGTTTCTCCTCTTAACAGTGCTGCAAACACTTCAGCAGCCTCTTTTCCGATTTCTTGATTTCCTGTAATCAATGACAGATCCGTATACAGCGCAGATGTTTTTTCATTATAATTTCCAGTTCCGATCTGTGTCACATAGGACACTCCTTGCTCTGTTTTTCTGGAAATCAGGCATAATTTTGAATGTACTTTATATCCGTTTAATCCATAAATCACACGACAGCCGGCCTCCTCCAATTTTCTGGAATATTCAATATTATTTTCTTCATCAAAGCGGGCGCGAAGTTCTACCAGTACAACAACTTCTTTTCCATTTTCTGCGGCTTCCACCAGTGCATCTACAATCTGGCTTTTATTTGCCAAACGGTACAACGTCATTTTAATCGATACAACCGACTCATCCTCCGCTGCTTCATATAGCAGATTGATAAAGGATTTCATACTTTCAAACGGATAAGATAAAAGCACATCTTTTTCCAGAATCTGCGGAATCAAAGATTCCTTATCATTCAACTGAGGGGTTGGCCTTGGGGTTCGTCTTGGATAAAACAACTCCCCTGCATTTGTATTTTTCAGATAGCTCTGAATAGCAAAGACAAATGACAGATCCAATGGGACTTCCGACCTAAATACATGTTCCTTTTCCACGTGGATCGTTTTGCATAACGCATGCATCATTTTTTTATTCAGAGTTCCGGTAAATTCCATCCTGACCGGGTTCATCCGCTTTCTCTCTTTTATTAAATTTTCCATCGCATCTCTGTAATCCAGATCCTCGTCATAAATCATCTCTGTGTCAATATCTGCATTTCTTGTGACACGAATCAAAGATTTTTCTTTCACACTATAATTTTTAAAGAATTTCGGAAGAAATTGCAGAATTAATTCTTCTGAAAGCAGAAAGGTTCCCTTTCGAGTTGGAATATCGATCAATCTGCGGAACACATTGTTGCTGCATGGAATGATTGCAGTTCTCGTCTTCCCACCCTTCGACTCCAAAAGAGCAACAGCATAGATATCCTTATTCTTTAAAAAAGGAAAGGGCTGCTGTTTACTTACGATATTCGCTGATAAGTAGGGTGCAATTTCCCTGTCAAAATATTCCTCCAGAATTTTTCCTTCTTCTGCAGACAGCTTATTAAAATTGATCAAACGAATTCCTTTCGGCTCCAGTTCCCCCATCAATTGTTCATAAATAACCGTCTTTTTCTCCTCTAGCTCTCGTGTTGCCCTTATAATTGCTTTCACTTGCTCTTCACTTGTCATATTGGTTTTATTCTCACGAACAACTTCTGATACATCCATTTGATCCATCAGCGTTCCTACTCGAACTCGATAGAATTCGTCTAAATTTGACTGGTATATCGATACAAAAGTCAACCTCTCTGCAAGTGGGACTTTCGGATTTCCCGCCTCATTCAATACTCTCTCATTAAACTTCAACCAGGATAATTCCCGATTCATCATATATGGACTTTTCTTTATTTTTTTCTCTGATTCTTTCATCTAAACAGTTCCTTTCTATGTTTTTTACTCGCTTTTCTTCTACAAACGGCGGATAGCATCCGTTGCCAACACGGATCTTTCACATTCTTCCGGCAACAAAGTAACCTGCCAGCATAACGGACTTCCCTTCATATGCTCTGCAGCATAACTCAATCCATTGGTTCTTTCATCCAAATAAGGTCTGTCTATCTGATTTGGATCTCCCAATAAAATTATTTTTGTTTCTTTTCCGGCACGCGTAATAATTCCCTTAATCTGTGCCGGTGTCATATTTTGCGCTTCGTCTATGATCAAATATGTTTTCATGATGGATCTTCCTCTGATAAAGGTCAGAGCCTCTGTCTGGATGATTCCTCTGTCAAAAATTTCCTGTATTTTATCATTCAATTCCTGCTCATTTGAATATCGCTCACGATCACTGGAATCTACCAATTGTTCCAGATTATCCATAATCGGACGCATCAAAGGAGAAATCTTTTCCTGCTCATCACCTGGAAGAAATCCAATGTCAGAATCAAATAAAGCATTCGGACGACAGATCAGGATCCTCCGATATTCTCCAGATGGATTGTTTAACAATTTTTCCAGTCCCACTGCCAGTGAATAAAAAGTTTTGCTCGTCCCTGCCATTCCTTTTACAATGACAAGCGGAGCTTTCTCTGCAGACTGCATCAATGCTTCCTGTAAAAAATACTGTCCTACATTCCTTGGACTAACTCCATATGGAGCAGCTTTTCTATAATCAAGCTTTCGGATCATCCCTTTCTCAACCCGCCCCAACTGAGTCTTTTTCGAAGACTGATCCGCTTTTAACAGAATAAATTCGTTTTCAAACAATTCCGGGCAAGTGTGATTCCCGCTCATATCACAGCAATATACACATTCTACCGGAACTCCCTTTTTCTTAAAATCTTTAAACAATTCTTCTGGTACAAACACCTCTCTCCTCCCCAAATACTGCTCCTCATGTACCGCAACCTGCTCTGTCCCAAAGTCCTCTGCCTGAATTCCAAGCAACTGTGCTTTGATACGCAAAAGAATATCTTTTGTCACCAGAATCACCTGTTCTTTCAGATCATTTGACAGCCCTACACAAACTTTCAGAATGCGATTATCAGATTTATGTTCCGGAAGATCCGGAGGCAATTCAACGTTCCGGTAATTTTTTTCTACACGCAGAATCCCTCCCCATTCCATACGCACCCCTTCCAGCAAATTTCCTTTTTCTCTGTGTGCGTCCAAAATCCGAATCACTTTGCGTACATTGGCACCTTTTTCTCCCTCTTCTTTTTTCATGTTATCCAACTCTTCTAACACTGTCATCGGAAGTACCACTGTATTTTCCTCAAAACATTCGACCGCATAGGGTGCCTGAATCAGCACATTTGTATCAAGTACATATGTTTTTTTCATAAAAGACCTCTTCACATCTTTGTTTTTATTCCATCGCACAAACAATCTGCGCAATGTTCTTTTATAGATTACCTCTGCCTCGTATAATCCAATATCACATTTATATAAAACTTTATATCTGATTTTTGATTATCCCTATAAATATTACACTTTCAAGCATTTCGAAGTATAGAAAAACACTCATTTTACCACGAATATACCACGATTGAACGAGCCTTGATATGACGATAAAATAGCACTAAAAAGACACCATTGACACATTGAAGTGGTGTCTTTTATTAATAAGCAGTCAATCCTAAGACTAACTGCTTTTGCAAAATAAAGGTAATCACTATTTTGTTTGTTTCTTTAGAATAATATAGCTTGCAATCACAACTACAAAGAATACTAACACGAAAACTAAAGTATGAAATATTCCTATCGGATAAGGTGCAATCCACCCTTCTAGTTTGAAAACCAATCCTGAAATATATCCTGTAATCATAGAAATAGGCATAAAAGCAACTCCGATTATATTAAGCCAATTTACATAAAAGGGGGATTTTTCTTCCGATAGTATTCTCGCTATAAAATATCCAACAATCCCTATAGCTTGAATAATCATTGAACCCCAAACTGCTTCCATTGTTTGTTCTGCATACCAATTACCAAATGCACAAAACAGCCCAATAGCAACAAAAGCTGTTGATGATATATAAAGTACCTTACTCGTAAGCTCTTTATTTTTTTGTTCTTTGTCTGCTACTGGTTCAATTCCCTTTAGGATATAGTCAGTTGTTACTCCAAAAAAATCACTCATTATAATTATTTTTTCTAAGTCAGGCGTACTTTGTTCACTTTCCCATTTGGAAACAGCCTGCCTTGAAACTCCAACTTTATCCGCAAGTTCCTCTTGTGATATTCCTTTTGATTTCCTTAAATATTGTATTCTGTCTGCCATATTCATTAGCTAACACTCCTTTCTTTCATGGTGTAATTTTAGCAATATTATCAGTTGCATAGCCACCATTTAGATATGGAAATATGTCAACTGGCAGTTGCAATGATGTTTTTTGACAAATCAGCAGAATATTCTTGCTTATAACGTAATTTAAACATATCCATATTATAACAGTTCCATATATCCGCCACAACAAAAATCAGCACACCCCCCTTGACATTTTTCTGTCTTGAAAAATACACACTTTTTCTTTCTTCCTCTTGATTACCAACCACAGAAAAGAAAAAGCCCTGTCAAGAGCCTTGCCACCATTGGTGGTGCTTTGCACTCTTTACTGGGCTTTTTGTTTGCTGTATCTTTCATTCAAGAGGAAAATTAAAGACCTCTGTTCCATTTCTCTTTCAGATAATCTTCATAGTCCGTTTCATCAAAATCTAACTGTGGCGAAGTGTCGGGAATGTTATTTCTGCTGTCTATGTCCGCAAGTTGACGGAATATCCAGTCATCATAAGGGTCATGGTATTTATACTCTTTGGGCTGTTCTCTGTATCGGTCTAACCCTCGCATTTCCTTATGTACTTTCATCATGCGTTCTATTTTTTGACGTTGTATCAACTGCTTGATTTCCATAAGTTCTTCTAACTCCGTAACCTCATTGGTAATGTAGTTATGGATATACTGTATGAGTTTGGTTTCCATGTAAAATCTGCATTCTTTTTCATCATTGAAAAATTCATTTTCAGACAGATAATCTAAGGAAACATTGAAGTCCTGTTCCCGTTTGATAATATCCATGATATATGGTTCGGTGTGGTCAATATACTTCCATTCTCCTGATAATAATTCATTGGGCGTTACTCCCAGCACGTCCATTATCTTTTCTAATGTGTCAAAGGTAGGATAATTCACACCCCGTTCAATCTTGGAAAGGCTCTGCATATTGATACCGATTTTATCCGCAAGTTCCTGTTGTTTCATTCCTCTGTGTTTTCTTATGGTCTGTATATTCTCTCCTAAGAAACTGATTTTCTTTTCGTAATGTTCCATAACTTAGTATAACCGCTCCTTTCGTTGCTTTTCTCGGTGTTTATAAGCATATCATACTTAATATTTATTAAAAAGTCAATCAAAACTTCTTGACAAGTAATTCTAATGGCGTTATTATCGTATTAGATAGGGTGATTAAGCACGCTAGGGTCAATCACACGCTTGAGTAAGCATAGAAAAGATGTATTTTCATTTTGATAGCATGAATAAGCATGGACTATCAGACCGAAAATAAGGTTTCTGACTGGGGCTGTTCCGTTTAGCCACGAGCCTTACAAGGCTCGTGAGCGTTAAGAACGGATCAGACACAGGAAGAAAGGGAACGCCTTTAGGCGTTCATAAAGGGCGTATATGTAACACCGCCCTGCGTATACATGTCATAGTACCTAGAAACTGTGATAAATAAAGGAAAAAACACGATTTTTACCCCGCAAAAAAACGGGAAGTACGAAAGGAGTAATGCACTATAACTACACACAAAAATTTATCCGTTAAGATTGATTACATCAGCATTGTATTTGATACTGCAACCGCTGAAGATATAATCATGCACATTTTAGATTTACCGACTGACATTTTCAATGTTTATCCAGCAATGATAAAATTCAAGACTTATCAAGCACGCTGGCAGATTGGAGATATTTATGTATCGGGGGACGCAAGAAAGACAGAGGATAACCCACAGGGGCTAGGCTGTTATCTTGTTATGACTGGCAGAGGTTGTGATGATATTTTCCGTATTCTCGATAGTAGGAATTGTACCTTTGGAGATATGTTTCGACGTTGTGAGCGAAGATACGGACTGGATAACTTTCATTTTACAAGACTTGATATTGCCATTGATGATAAGAACGAAAAGCCATTCTTTACCATAGAGCAGATAAAGAAGAAATGCGAAAAAGAGGAATTTATTTCTAATAGTGAGGGCTACCACTTTGACGAAAGCAAGTTTGATGATTTCGACACCGCAAAGACTGTTTATATCGGTGCTGGTAAATCGGGATTATCCTACCGCTTTTATGATAAGGATAAGGAAGTCTGTTCAAAACATAATAAGACACTTGATGAAGTCGGCAGTTGGAAACGGACAGAAATGCAACTGCGTGATGATAAGGCTCATGTTTTTGCCATGACATTCAAAGACAGACCGCTGGAACTTGGGGAACTGGCTTTCGGGCTATTAGCAAACAACCTACGCTTTGTCGTGCAAAACAGAAATGAAAGTAATAAGAGCAGATGGAAAACGTGTCGGTTTTGGGAACGATTTTTAGGGGCTGTGGAAGTCTTGA